>FRDC01001380.1_pt1 | contig 93036 bp, 74 predicted proteins | sample 1106171 | NCBI WGS metagenome assembly FRDC01 (sample SAMEA3930566, study PRJEB13176) | freshwater metagenome | biome: Drinking water system; feature: drinking water; material: water | place: Singapore | collected 2014-12-20
TTTAAAAAATCAGGGGTTTTGCAAAGGTCTCGCTGAGAGTGACTGATTTTGGAAACGCCATGCCCCATGGAGTCATGCAGACGGATAATCAATTTTTAGTAGCATTTTGCAATCGACTTGGTTACGCTTTTGGTGATTCAAAATTATTGCAAGCAGCATTAACCCATCGAAGTCACAGTACTCCTCATAATGAACGGCTCGAGTTTTTAGGTGACGCGGTATTGAATTGCGCGATTGCTGGCTTGATCTATAAAAGCTTTCCGGATTTGCCGGAAGGGCATTTGTCACGGTTACGGGCAAATTTCGTCAATCAAGCGGCACTCTCCAATATTGCACTTAATCTGCAAATCGATAAGCTGATTAAACTGGGTGAGGGTGAATTAAGAAGCGGTGGAGCGCATCGTCCTTCGATTCTTGCGAATGCATTTGAAGCCGTCTTAGGTGCTATCTATCTGGATAGCGGTTTCGAGCAAGCGGAACAAGTTATTAGCATGCTGTATTTGCCGCTTTTCCAGAATATTGATCTGAAATCACAGGGTAAAGACCCCAAAACATTACTGCAAGAGCATCTCCAAAGCCGTAAATTGGCGTTACCGGAATACAGCGTGGTATCAACAACTGGTAAAGCGCACAAACAAAAATTTCAAGTGGAATGTATGATCCCCTCGTTTAATATCAGAACGATTGGGGAAGGTGCAAGCCGACGGGGCGCGGAGCAAGCGGCAGCCAAGTTAGCGTATGAAAAAATTTGCTTGCCGCATGAAAGCCAATTGTGAGGCGTTGCAGTTTTATAATACTGCACATTGAAAAAATTGTTCTCAAATGACTAACGATACAGAGTTTCGTGCTGGTTACATCGCAATCATAGGCAGGCCGAATGTTGGCAAGTCAACTCTGTTGAACAAGTTATTGCACCAGAAAATCAGCATCACATCCAGAAAAGCGCAAACCACACGTTTCCGAATTCATGGAATTCTAACGGATCAACAAACACAGTTTATTTTTGTCGATACGCCAGGTTTTCAGACTCAGTATACTAATCGATTGAATACATTCATGAACCGGGTGGTGACACAAAGTGTGCAAAATGTTGATGTGATACTCTTCGTTATTGAAGCAATGCGCTTTGATCAAAGAGACCGTGATGCGCTCAAAATTTTGCCTGATAATATTCCCGTTATACTTGTGATTAATAAGATCGATAAGGTCTCGGATAAGAATCAGTTGCTGCCTTTTCTAAACAGTATGGCAGGAACTTTTAATTTTTCCACCATCATACCCATCAGTGCCGTGCATAAAATTCAATTACCGGAATTGCTTAATACGATTCGCGGGTACTTGCCGGAAAAACAGGCTATTTATGAAAAAGATGACATAACCGATCGCAGCGAGCGATTCTTGGCCAGTGAGTTTATCCGCGAAAAGCTGTTTCGCTTGGTTGGCGATGAAATTCCTTATTCAACCAGCGTAGTGATCGATCAATTTAAAGTAGAAAATCATCTGTACAAAATTTATGCCACAATTCTTGTCGATAAAGCTAATCAGAAGGCAATATTGATTGGAAAGAAGGGTGAAAAATTAAAACAAATTGCGACGGAAGCGCGCCAAGATATGGAACACTTGTTCAATGAAAAGGTGTATTTGGAAATTTGGGTAAAAGTTAGACACGGTTGGGTTGATAGTGAAGCCGTGCTAAAAAGTCTCGGGTACGAATGAGGAAATAAGAGTGTTATCACAGGTAACTCGGAAAATGCAAAACCATGATTGAACTGGGCGTCAATATTGACCATGTCGCAACGTTGCGGCAAGCACGTGGAACCACATATCCGGATCCGATCGCAGCGGCGTTGATTGCTGAAGCTGCTGGTGCGGATGCCATTACATTGCATTTGCGCGAAGATCGGCGGCATATTCAGGATCGTGATGTGGAGATATTACGAGATCGATTAACGACCCGGATGAATCTGGAAAGCGCTGTTACCGATGAAATGATCGGCATAGCGCTAAGAATAAAACCTCATGATATTTGTCTGGTTCCGGAAAGGCGCGAAGAGTTAACGACAGAAGGCGGTCTTGATGTGATCCGGCATTTCGATCAAATTAGACGGGCTTGTCTGCAATTAGGGAATGCGGGGGTACGGGTTTCGTTATTTATCAATGCGGATGCACAACAGATCGAGGCAGCCGCCCGCGCGGGCGCACCGGCTATTGAAATTCATACGGGCAGTTATGCCGATTCGTCTACGGCTGAGCTGCAACAACTGCAATTTTCTGCAGTGCGGAAGGCAGTGGCGTTAGGACTTGATTTGGGCTTAAAAGTCAATGCCGGTCATGGATTGCACTATGAAAATGTGCAAGCGATCGCTGCGATTTCCGGGATTTCCGAGTTAAATATCGGTCACGCCATTGTAGCTCGGGCGATTTTTACCGGCTTCAAGCAGGCCGTTGAGGAAATGAAACAATTGATGATCGAGGCGCGGCAATGATCTATGGCATTGGGACAGATATTGTCGAATCTGTCCGGATTGCTCAGTCGCTGGAACGTTATGGCGATCGCTTTGCCCGGCGCATATTAACGGATAGTGAGTGGCAGGAATACCATAGCAGCAACAAACCGATCTCATTTCTGGCCAGCCGGTTCGCCGCCAAAGAAGCCTTATCCAAAGCAATGGGAACCGGACTTCGTCATCCGGTCAGTCTGACCTACATCACGATTAGTCATGATGACCTAGGCAAACCTTTTTTTCAATTTCATCCAGAACTCAATCAATTGATTTGTAATAAGGGCATTACCCATCATCATCTTTCGATTAGTGACGAAATCAATCTGGTTTGCGCATTTGTAGTGCTGGAGAAGTAATCGTGTCGCTCGGACCCGTCATGCTGGATGTTGCTGGTACGGAATTGACCGAGGATGATATCAGAAGGCTGACTCATCCGCTCACCGGCGGCGTTATTCTTTTTACGCGCAATTTCGTCGATCATCGACAGCTGACCGAATTAACCCGGCAAATTCATACCTTACGCAATCCTCATCTGCTGATTGCGGTTGATCATGAAGGCGGACGGGTGCAGCGTTTTCAACGAGATTTTACGCAATTACCGGCTATGCGCGAGCTCGGAAAAGTGTGGGATAAACAACCTGCCAGAGCCCGGCATCTTGCTCGGCAAGTTGGTTATGTACTAGCCGCTGAGCTGAATGCTTGCGGTGTCGATTTCAGTTTTACACCGGTATTGGATATCGATCATGGTCAGAGCAGTGTGATCGGAGATCGTGCTTTTCACAGCAATCCGCATGCCGTGTCGGATCTGGCGCATCAACTGATGCTGGGACTTAAGCAAGGCGGTATGTTGGCAATCGGCAAGCATTTTCCGGGACATGGTTATATTCACGCCGACACTCATCTCGAAAAAGCAGTGGATCAACGTTGTTATAGCGAGATCGAAGCAAATGATTTGATCCCGTTTCAACATCTGATCGATAGCGGCATTGCCGGCATCATGTCGGCTCATGTAATTTATACGGAAATCGACCCCAGTCCGGCCGGTTTTTCTAAAATCTGGTTACAAAAAATTTTACGAACGACATTGGGATTTGACGGATGCATTTTTAGTGACGATCTCAACATGCGCGGCGCAGGAATGCCCCTCGATTCGATGTTGTTACGAGCGCAGACCGCTTTGACTGCAGGATGCGACATGATATTGGTGTGCAATAACCCGGCAGGCGCGGACGAAGTGCTAAACGGGTTGTGCTGGGAGATGCCAGCGGCTAGTTTGGCTCGGTTGGCGCGTTTGCATGCAAAAAAACAAACCGGTTCCATGACGAAGCTGCGTGAACGAGGGGATTATGTGCAAGCAGTTCGGGAAATCAGCGCTATCGGGAACGAACCGGGTGATTTACCCTTACAGTAGTGCTTCAGCAAAAAAATAAATGAAACAGCCGCTCTGTAACCGTATCCTTTTTGCTTTAGAATTACCTTTTTATATGATATTTACGCAGGATGAATTATGTCAGAAACATTTGATGTCGCAGTTATTGGTGCAGGCCCTGGTGGTTATGTTGCAGCAATTCGGGCTGCGCAGCTTGGGCTGAATACAATTTGCATTGATGAATGGAAGAACTCAAAGGGAAAACCAAGTCTTGGTGGCACTTGCCTGAATGTTGGTTGCATCCCTTCCAAGGCGTTATTAGAGTCTTCGGAAAAATTTTTTCAGATTCAGCATAAAGTTTCCGCGCATGGGATTACCGCCCAGCAGGTTGCAGCGGATATTCCCGTAATGATCGCGCGCAAAGACAAGATCGTTACAACGTTTACAACCGGTATCGCATCGCTCTTCAAAAAAAATAAAGTGAGATCCATGCATGGACGCGGAACGCTGCTGCAGCGTGACGCATCGGCTAATCTCTGGTCGATTAAGGTTGATGACAATGGTGCGGTGGAAACGATTCAGGCGAAACACGTGATCGTGGCCACCGGCTCGACACCGAGACCGCTGCCTTTTGCACCCATCGACAATGCCATGGTTCTGGATAACGCCGGTGCGCTCGCGTTAACGGAAGTGCCCAAGCGATTGGGTGTCATCGGTGCGGGGGTGATCGGCTTGGAGATGGGCAGCGTGTGGCGCCGCCTTGGTTCGGAAGTGACAATTCTGGAAGCCATGCCGGGTTTTCTGATGGCGGCGGATGAACAAATCGCCAAGGAAGCCAAGAGCTTGTTTGCAAAAGAACCGGGGTTGCAAATAAACACCGGCATCAATATCAACTCGGTAAAGCTTTCAGAGGATTCCGTTGTGGTGAGCTATAGCGATGCCAATAATCAGGAACAGCATCTGGAAGTTGACAAATTAATCGTTGCGATTGGCCGGATTCCGAATACCTCTGGTTTAGGTGCTAAAGAAGCGGGCTTGGCTCTGGATGATCGCGGGTTTATCGTCGTCGACGATTATTGCCGCACCAGCTTGACGCACGTGTATGCGGTGGGCGATGTGGTGCGCGGACCGATGCTGGCGCATAAGGCATCCGAAGAAGGTGTGGCGGTCGCGGAAATGATTCATCAGATTGAACAAGGACAAACAAATCCGCATGAAACAGTGGATTTTAATACCATTCCCTGGGTGATATATACCGCTCCGGAAATAGCCTGGGTAGGTAAGAATGAGCAAGAACTAAAAGCAGCGGGTATTGCTTATAAAGCCGGTCAATTTCCTTTTATGGCCAATGGCCGCGCCCGGGCGATGGGTGAGGCGGTTGGTTTTATCAAAGTACTGGCGGATGAGCAAACGGATCGAATATTGGGGGTTCATATGATTGGTCCGCATGTTTCAGAGCTGATTACTGAAGCGGTAGTCGCAATGAAATTCTCGGCCAGCAGCGAAGACATCGCTTGTATTGTACATGCGCACCCATCGTTATCCGAGGTCTTTCACGAAGCAGCCCTTGGCGTGGATAAACGCTCTTTGCACATTTAAGGTAAACACCGGGCGAATCTTGCACACGCTTGTCTGAGCTTGATGATGCTGGTTTGCTTAGTGAAATGCTTGATGAACTGGTTGCACGAGCGGATTGCTTTATTTGCGCGGAACTCGCATCCTTATTTATCGGATTGATATGATTAGGTTGCGGTGTTCCGGGCGTTTCGCGCTTACATTCGCCGTATCGATCGATGTTTCTTAGCTTAGAAGCATTTGGCTTTATCCGGATCAACGCTGCAAGACCAACGCAGATGGTGCATGCCCGCAGATTTATTGGCAAGGTAATCGGCTCTTAGGTGTTTGTTTTGCTCGGTCGTTAATGAAGCTTTTTCAGGGATATACTTTTCCTGACTCCAGAACCGGATCCGGCAAAATTCATCGTCAGGGCGGCAGAGTCTGTTGATAGCGGCGCTGTAAACGGTTTTGTCGGTGTAGACGGCATGATCAACGAGCACCATGTGTACAAATTTCCCGGAATTGCCCATTTCAAGACTGCGGATGAGTTGCCATCCGATGCCGCTCTCCTGTTTCGTGGCTGATGTATCTTGCGCCGCCGCATCGTGATCATGATCTTCGCCTTCATGCGCTGAGATGCTGCATGGCAGCGTGAAGATGGCGATAAAAAACATACTGATTACTAGTTTACGCATAAGTTCTCCTGGTGGTTTGCAATTAATTTCTTTAATTCAGTGTGTTGTATTCCAAAGTTGTTCTTTAACCTGGATAACGCTGACAGCCGCGCAGTATACTCGAAAATCCGATTTTGGACATTATGACTAGGACTAGAACAAATAAGATATGAATACGCGGCTATGCAGAATCGAGGACAGGGTGTGCGAACTATTATCAGATTTTTTCCAAAAAAATTTTATTGCATGATTGGGGCGAAATGAAAAAAGAGCAGACTTCATGGATGTTTAATAACCGTGCTGGTGCTGCCATTGGTCTGATTGACACTAGGTCACCAGAATAATGGATAGATTATTGAATCTGACATGCGTATGAGGTTGATTTGGTATACTTTCGGTGTCAACAGTTTATTATTCTCCAGTCATGGCAATAAAATCTGGATGCTGTCACCTAAAGCTTTTATCAGGCACGTTTATGAGAAATTGGCTTTTATATTCATTACGATTCATATTTTTTGCATTTTTCCTGTTTACAACCTCGGCCGTACGGGCCATGCCGGAAGATTGCAAAAACTTAACCGCGACTGCGGCTTTTTTTGAATCCAGCGGACTGGTCTGCTTAAAAAACATCAAAGTAACGGATGCATCGGGTGAGCAATTCTATAAAGCTGCATTACAGTGGCTGGGTGCTGAGAATCCCAAGCAGTTTAAGTTGCTCAGCGTGGCGTTTGATGAGGGTCCTGGTGTGAATAATCCAACCTTTTCAATGGTTAACGGTGTCCTGAGGCTACCCAGAATTGACGTGCCTAAGCTGTATGGAACCGAACGTTTTGACGTCAGCCTGAATTGGGTAAAGGAAGCGGATGATGACGTGGTTTCAGCATTTGAACTAATAACCGTCGCGCTGTATAACAATCCTGAATATGTCCCAAATGTCACCTGGAAGCCTTATGGAATGCTGCTCTCGAGCGAACGGCGTGCGGTAGATTTGATGGTCAGGTCGATACCATTCGCGCAACTTGCCGATGCAATCTATGATTTTGATAATGCCAAGGTGGGTTCTTGGGACTTGATTGAATCCATCGGTAAAAGCTCCGGAATGGACGCCGGTGTTTTCAGGAATCGCGATACCAATGAATTGGCGTTAGTATTCCGAGGGACTGAGACCTGCAATTTTCCTTGTTCATTTAAAGAACTGGAGGATACCACCCGCGATGCCTTGGCGGATGCCGCGATAGGAATTGGCAGAGTGAGTGACCAATTTAAGGATGCCTTTAATTTTGCGCAAAGTATGATTCGAAAATATCCGGGCGCCAAATTTACCGTAGCGGGTCATTCATTAGGCGGCGGATTGGCGCAAGCGGTGGGCGCTACATTGGGTCTGGAGACGTTTGCATTTAATTCTTCGCCGGTTCCGGATCATTTTTTCGATACTTACAGAATCACCCTTCCTTACGAAGAACTGGAGGATTTGATTTACGTAATAGCGGATGTGCATGATCCGGTATCGAATACCAATGAAACCAGGGATATCTATCTGGATTCCCATCATGTGACACCTCTGATTCAATTCAATTTCGATTTGAAGGAAATGCTGACCAGCCGCAAGGTGGATCTGGAAGATTTACGCTTCGACCGGCACAGCATTACGCGGCTGACTAATAATGCTATGACACTGATGAATTTGTACCGGGATGGCTGGTAAACTGGGATCGGAGACTAAACTTCCGATGCCGGTATCGGCATAGCCGGCTCAAGGTGAACTTTTCTAGGACAATTATTCGTATTTTTAACTGCTAATTCGAGGATCGATTAAATGGAGCAATCTACTTCTTGATTTTTATATATTACGCCCATATTAAGTAAATTATTGTAAGGGGCCTCAACAATCAAAGTTTCTAATAAAACGAGGCATGTTTCTGTACCAATACGATTCGAAAAAAAATTGCGAATCCTGGTACGTGAAAGTTTTATTTCGAATTTGAGTTTTGTGGAGGTTCAATGGCAATGATTCGTTCACCTGCTGTTGCAGGTTTGTTTTATCCCGCAGATATTCAGGAATTGCAGCATGATGTGCAGCAATTCCTGTCACACGCAAGATTTCACGACACTAAACCTAAAGCATTGATTGTTCCCCACGCGGGATATATGTATTCCGGCGCTATCGCGGCTACGGCTTACGCTAGCTTGAAAGCAATTGCGGATCGGATTCAACGAGTCGTATTGCTCGGACCAGTCCATCGGGTCGCGATTTACGGCCTGGCGCTGCCAAGCGTGGATGTTTTTGCGACGCCATTAGGCCGTGTGCAACTGGACACCAAATTGATTCAAGAGATTGCGCATTTACCGCAAATATCGGTGAGTGATGCGGCGCATGCGCTGGAGCATTCTCTGGAGGTGCAATTGCCTTTTTTGCAAAGCGTACTGGGTGAATTCGTTCTATTGCCGCTAGCGGTTGGCATGACATCGGCGGAAGCAGTGGCTGAAGTGCTGGAGCAAGTGTGGGGCGGCGAGGAAACATTGATCGTTATCAGTTCCGATTTGTCGCATTATTTGCCTTATGTCCAGGCGCAGCAAGTGGATTATGAAACGGTTCAGTCGATTCTGCAATTCGGACAACCCATTGAGCAAGCGCAGGCGTGTGGCAATATCGCAATTAATGGTTTGATCCTGACGGCGCAGAAATATCATTTGAAGCCGCAACTATTGGATTTGAGAAATTCCGGGGATACCGCAGGATCGCGGGATCAAGTGGTTGGTTATGCAGCCATTACGTTTAGCTGATGGAGGGCAACATGGCAGTGATTGAAAAAAATGAACAGGGAAAAGTTCTGTTGAAAATAGCCCGCGCCGCCATTGCACGTTCATTGCGGGTGCCTTGTGAGTCGGCCGCAGTCGAGCGCCACATCGTTTGGCTTTCCAAGCCAGGAGCGACCTTTGTCACATTGATGCAGCGCGGCGCATTGCGTGGCTGCATTGGATCGCTACAAGCGAATGAGCCTTTGATTGACGATGTGAGCAATAATGCTGTGTCGGCGGCGCTGCGTGATCCGCGTTTCTTGCCGCTAACTGCCGATGAGCTTTCGACGGTCGAAATTGAAGTTTCATTACTATCCGAGTTGCAACCGCTGCTGTTCTCCACGGAAGATGATGCTCTGCAGCAATTGCGCCCGGAAATCGACGGTGTGGTGTTTGAATATGGGTCTTATCGCAGCACATTCTTGCCCCAAGTATGGGAAAGCCTGCCGCAACCAAAGCAGTTTCTTACTCAATTGAAATTAAAAGCCAGGTTGCCGGAAGATTTCTGGGTGGAAGGTATCCAGTTATCCCGTTATACCGTGATCAAGTGGCGTGAGGCTGATTTTTTGCAGGAGACTACGTATGGATGAACCGATTAGCGCCGCCCAGCGGCATCCGGCAAAGTACTGGCATAAACTTGACGATGGCCGGATACAATGCGATTTGTGCCCGCGCGATTGCAAATTGCATGACGGTCAGCGTGGCGCTTGCTTTGTCCGTGGTCGGGTGGGGGATACCATGGTGTTGACGACGTATGGGCGTTCGTCCGGTTTTTGTGTTGACCCGATTGAAAAGAAGCCGCTTAACCAATTCTATCCCGGCAGCAGCGTCCTGTCGTTTGGTACGGCGGGTTGCAATCTGGCTTGCAAGTTTTGCCAAAACTGGGATATTTCCAAATCCCGCAGTTTCGATAAGTTGATGGATCAAGCAAGTCCGGAAGCGATCGTGCGTACTGCAAAAATGTATGGATGTAAAAGCGTGGCGTTTACCTACAACGACCCGGTGATATTTGCCGAGTATGCGATGGATGTGGCGGATGCTTGCCATGTGCACGGCTTGAAAACGGTTGCGGTAACGGCGGGTTATATTCATGCAGAGCCGCGGCGCGAGTTTTTCGCCAAGATGGATGCAGCCAATGTCGACCTCAAAGCATTTACCGAAGAATTCTATGTCAAGCAAACCGGTTCACATTTGCAGCCCGTACTTGATACTTTGAGTTACTTGAAACATGAAACTGATGTCTGGCTCGAATTAACGACGCTGTTAATTCCGGGTTTGAACGATTCCAGTCAGGAAATCAGCGCGATGAGCGATTGGATCATCAAGGAGCTCGGTCCGGATGTGCCTTTGCATTTTAGTGCTTTTCATCCGGATTATAAGCTGACCGATATACCGTCAACACCCGTTGAAACCTTGATCCGGGCCCGCAAAATCGCATTGGATGCCGGTCTGCATTACGTTTACACCGGTAATGTACATCACGTGGAAGGTGACACGACTTATTGCCCTTCATGCGGGAGCGAATTAATTGTGCGAGACTGGTATGAGATCAAGCACTACCATTTAGCTGCGGATGGGCATTGCAATCATTGCAACGCTAGCATTGCCGGCCGATACGAGCAGTTTACCGGACAGTTTGGCAGGCAGCGTATCCCGGTGCGAATTGGAGCATCGGCATGACTGCGGTTGAGATTCCAGCCGGTTCCGTAGAGCTCAGCGGAGAGCTAATTTTGCCGCAAGGAGCCAAGGGTGTTGTGCTGTTTGCGCACGGCAGCGGCAGCAGCCGTTTCAGTCCTCGTAATACTTATGTCGCAAAAGTATTGCAGCAACATGGTATTGCCACGTTGTTATTTGATTTGCTGACACGCGCAGAAGATCAGGATTATGAGCGCAGGTTCGATATCGACCTATTGACAGAACGCTTGCTGGCGGCTACTCGCTGGCTGCAAAACAATCCTGCAACAAAATCGCTTAAATATGGCTATTTTGGCGCCAGTACCGGTGCGGCTGCTGCTTTACAAGCGGCTGCGCAAATGGGGACTGCTATCGCTGCTGTCGTGTCTCGCGGCGGGCGGCCTGATTTAGCGGGAAAAACGGCCTTGATAAATGTGATTGCTCCGACTTTATTAATAGTGGGTAGCGAGGATTTTGGTGTCATCGAATTGAACGAACAGGCTTATGCATTACTGAAATGCGAGAAGAAGCTGACACTTATCGCTGGTGCTACGCACTTGTTCGAAGAGCCGGGCACCTTGGAACAAGCGGCAAGCCAAGCCGCCGGTTGGTTTTCTTCGTATCTGTCTTAAATGGAATTTGTTATTTATTTTCATTTGGATATCAATACAAATTTATCCATAACATTAAGAAATTATCAAGAAAAACAGAAAGATAGATTGAAAATGCGTTATAATTCACGCGCGTGTAAAATATAAGTTTATTACACGTGCAATAAGCCGATTGCACCTTTGATACAGGGCAATTGTACTAATAAATCAGGCATCATGAGCTATTGTATCCGATCGCTGTAATTGTTAATTTAAAACAGCAGCAGACTTTCTCGTAATGCCACGTCATAGAAGTTTTTAAATGAAACCAATTAATTGTAGAAAATTATGGGATTAAGAAAATCATCAGCATCGATACTTGCGGTGAGTTGCGTAATGCTTAAAAGCGACGCTCACGCTGGAAATTAGAATTTTTCTAATCTCATCAAATTCTCAATACAAAGGAGCTAAGAATGAAAAAAATAGCAGTTGTTACGGCCTTGTTAATGAGTGTCAGTACTGCACCTGCATTCGCCGGTATCGGTGATACAGTGACCTTTAAGTTTGATTTACCTGCGACTGCATCATTTAGTTCGGGATATCCTACAGTTGCAGAACTTAAACTGACAGAGACAGCCAGTGGTGTTGTTACTTTTGAGTTAATACCCAATTGGGCATCCCCCGGTTTTGCCGATCCAGCCAAATCAACAGTGAATCACCTTGAATTTGTATATCAAGGACCAGCTTCACCAACATTTGCACAGCCATTAGTTCACGGTGCAGATATTAAAACATTTACATATCATACCAATCCAAATATGGACAGCGGCTATAAATCCGACGATCAGTATATTTCGATCGATTGGTTTAAGCCCAAAGATGCTGAACGATTTGACGGTGATTATGCAAACAGTATCTGGACAATATCTGGCACAGGAGTCGATATTACCGATTTCACCGGTACCTTAGCGCACCATACCGCTGGCAAACCGGATCCAATTTTCGGTATCATTTCTGTGGATCCATACTCTTTAACAGATCCGCATCCAACACCATCTAATTGGGTTACATCGGCAGTTCCAGAACCAGAAACTTATGCCATGTTATTAGTTGGTTTGGGATTGTTAGGTTTTAGTTTGCGTAACAAACAAGCATAGTAAAACCTGTTTCTCACTTTTTTTAGTGAGGATATATACACAAAGAGGTTCGATTCTAAAAAATCGAACCTCTTTTTTTATTTACTGAATTTTACCAAAACTAATGCTGATAATATCGGCGTGAAATCTTTTTAACGGCGAGTTTCGCACAATCAAGCGATTTGCTCTAGCAGTAAATCTATCAGTATTCAACTATATCACGCGCAATTCGCACTTATAGTTTATCTATGAACCTTACGTTATTTGAAACACGAAGCCGAGGTGTTGCTAGAATTGATGATTGTATCAATGGCGAGGCAAACCGATGGTTGATTGTCAATATATTTTTTTAAGATAATTTATTTTTTATAATCATTCGAATATTGAGTGAAAATAATAAATAACATTAAGTACTTAGAAAAAAAATAAAAATTAAAAGAAAAGAAATGCGTTACAATAGGAAGGCACGTAAGTAAATGATTTTCGAACGTGTGCTATTAGGCGATTGCACACATAAAATGAGATAGGGCAATTGTACTAATAAATCAGGCATCGTGAGCTATTGTATTTAATTTCTGTAATTGTTAACTTTAATACAGCATTAGGTTTTCTCATAATGCCACGTCATAAAAAAGTTTTTCCTAGAAAAACTATTTAATTGGAGGGACATAATGAACTTAAAAAAACTATCAATATCATTAGCTGCCGCTGGTCTTCTGGCGATTGGCAGCAGTGCTCAAGCAGCAACGTATCAGTTTGGTCAATTACTATCCGGTGGCGGGCCTGCAAGCATTCATTTTGCTGATTTGGATATCAACGATTTGGGCGGCGGTGAATGGTCTTTTACTTTGTACAACATTGATCTCAGTGCTTTTGGTTCTAGCGCATTTATTGGTTCAATGGCAGTTGATGGCACCGAACCCAGCTCGGTAACCACTGTTCCAGGAGGTGGAGTTGCTGATGTAGATTTAAATCCAGGTGGTGGACCAGGCGGCGATTTTGACTTTAGATATGTGTTTGGTAAGGGAAGCGATAAGCTGGTAGATGGCGAATCAGTATCATGGAATGCGTTTGGATTAGGAAGTGTGTTGCCAGTTGATGGGCAATTAGCATTGCATGTTCAAGGCACTAGTTACTCACCTGATTCTGCTTGGTATATCACACCAGTGCCAGAACCAGAAACCTACGCCATGTTACTGGCTGGTTTAGGATTGCTAGGTTTTTCACTGCGTAACAAAAAAGCATAATAAAATTTTTTCTTGCTTTTTGAGTAAGAAAACGCTCAAAGAGGAATTCTGCTCAGATCAGAATTCCTCTTTTTTACATCCACTTTTTCTTTCTGAAATAAATCAGCAATCCGGCGCCGATCGTGATAAAAACCACCCAAATCGCTGGATAGCCCCAGCGCCATTTTAATTCCGGCATATTTTCAAAATTCATTCCATAAATACCGGCGATAAATGTCAACGGGATGAAAATGGTCGCAAAAATGGTTAGAAATTTTATGGTTTCGTTCATTTTGTTGCTGATACTCGATAAATAGAGATCGTGCATAGCGGAAATTCTCTCCCGGTAAGAGTCGAGCGCATCGCTCACGCGCAAGACATGATCGTAGACGTCAGCGTAATAGCGCAATGTTCTTTGTTGCAGCAGGGGTGAATCGATCCGTTGAATGGTGGCGAGTAATTCGCGTAATGGCGAAATATTGCGTTTCATCGAAATCAAACCACGGCGGATTTGCTGCACCGTCTGCAGCATTTCTTTATCGGAATTAAACAAAATACTATCTTCCAGCGGATCCATGACATCGTCGAGATTGTCTTCCACGACAAAATATTCATCGACAATGGTATCGAGGATAACGTATGCCAGGTAATCGCTGCCGAATTGACGCAAGCGGCCATTATGATTTTGTAAAAAGGTATAAATCGGATTGAATGTGTCATCGGCCTTTTCTTTGAACGTTACTACGTAATTGGCTAATAACAAAATGCTGATTTGTTCGTACTGTAAACAGAAGCTTTTTTCGTAATCGAGGCTGATACCTTTAATGACTATATAAAGATAATTATCGTATTCCTCCAGCTTAGGGCGCTGATGGGTGCTCAAAATATCCTCCAGAACCAACGGATGGATGTTCAGTTCCTGGCCGATGCTTTCAATGATTTTAATATCGCTGAGTCCGTCCACGTTTACCCAGGTAATCAGCTCGTTGTTTTTGAGTTGCTGCAGTTCCGTGACTGAATTGATTTCGCGGCGTATTAAAGTGTCGGTGTTGTACTGAGTCAATGTAATTCGGCAACGTGATTCGAGTTTTTCCCCGATATGCACCAATGTTCCGGCCGGAAGCCCGGATTTGTCTGCCGGACTGGTATACTGCGCTTTATCGGTGAGTGACTGGCTTTGGCGAGGCGCAAATCTGAATTCATTCATAAAAGCTTCCTAGTATGATAGAAGCTGTTTATTCTAAAAGCTTTGCTGAAATTTAGGGGAGATAAGCGAAAGGATAATTGTTGTATTATTGCAACACTGGGAAAAACGGATTGGCCGCGTGACAGACGCTATGCGTGAGGTTTTTTGCGGCGGCTAAACAGCTTCGTTAAGCTCGCCCATGGGAATCCCTGATTGCTTGTTGTGCAGAGAGCGCCAATCCTGCCAGACTTTCCGGGCTTCCTCAACGTTGTTGAAAGTCCAAAGAACAACGCCATCTTCAGTCATTAACGTGGCCATTTTGTTCGGCCATTCTTTAATCACACATTGCATATTTTTCTCCTTTATTGATCGTTAGGTTTAGCATACCGATGCAATATGAAGATTTTATGACAGCGATAATACAAATTCCGCTCACTATCGCAATGCGTGTATGATTGAAGACGATAGCCTGGTAAAAAACTTTTGTTTAAGGAGAAAGTGATGGATAAGACTCAATGCCTGAAAATTCATTGTATCTTAGCAGTAGCATTGATCGCCGGTTGTGCCGGTACAACGCCGCAGCAAAACCCGCTTGATACGGTCGGTAAAGGTTTGTCATCAATTGAAAGCGCCGCGCAAAGCGGCAGGCAAATGATTGATGCCGGTACAGTAGCTGCCAATACGGTATCGACGAACCAGATCGGATTGGTCGACATTCTGGTGCGCCAGCTTGGCGTATCGCAACAACAAGCACTGGGCGGAGCCGGCGCTATTTTCCAAGTAGCTCAGGGAAGCATGAATCCACAAGCATTTGCTACCTTGTCGCAGTCGATTCCGGGCATGAATACCATGCTGAATGCCGCACCGGCATCGCCAATGGCGGGCGGATTGTCATCGCTGATGGGGAGCGGCAATAGCACGCTGGGTAATATGGCAGCGCTCGCCGCTTCGTTTCAACAATTGAACCTGTCCCCGGATCTGGTCGGTCAATTCATTCCGATCATTACCAATTATGTCAGCCAGACCAGCGGGCAAATGACTGCTAACTTGCTGCAAACTGCACTGACCGCACGCTAGCGGACAACCGATAACGGCCTGATGGAGCAAACCGATGCACTCGGTTCAGCTCCACGGGCCGGTTCAAAATTTTGCTCTGTCAAATGCTGCATGCCTTGGACATCAACACATTTTCCCCCAGCGATGCAAAATTTATGGTATCCGGTGCGCCTGAAAGCAATCGAGATTGCCAATGCGCTGCTTGAAAAGGGGATGGGCGAAGGCCAAGCTATCCGCATGCGATTGCCCAAGCCAAAAAATGGGCTCACCGATCCGGCTGCGGTTAATATCAAAAATTGCCGATTTCTTGATTATCTCTCGATACCTGATGGACACTTTGTCAGATAATTCTAATCGATTTTGTAGTATAGTTCTTATCGCATATTAATTAAAAAAATTAATTTCTACACATAACCACCTAAATAGATATAATTTATTGACACGAAATTAATCCAATTGATACAGTCTTCAACCAATTTTTGGGAACGAGCTTAGTTATAACTGTATGCTTATATTCTTTTCACAAGAAACCAGCGATTTCTTAGATCAATATAAGATTGCTTTTGATATTCAACAACTGAGCGATTTTTCCGAATGGGAAAAGGATAGAATCCTACCATCAGCATTTGTTATCGAAGGAAGCGACAGCCGTTACGCATCTTCCATTCTTGGAAAAATCCGTAGAGATAGCGAAGTTTTTGCATCGCTCTGTTTCTCGACTCGTTTGCTAACTTGCTCCGAAAACAGTTTATTCGACGGTTTGCTGCCACCGCCCTCAGAGCTACAAAAACAAATTGATGCCGCGCAAGATTTATCGAGATCGCTCAAGGGAAAAGACAACTACCTGACACACCAGGGGCGATTGATCAATTACCTGTGGCTGCGTCCCAATTATATTGTGCAGCCTTGCCATGAATGGACAAATCCGCGCTTTTATCGCTATCCGCTATTGGAAGCCATGAGTTTGGATCAATCGGATGCGTTTGAATGGCTGAGAAACCTGGCCAACGCCAAAATTCTGGAACCGGTGACACTCATGGACCGACAGCGCGAATGCATGTATTGCCGGTCGGCGCATTTAAGTTTCATCGATACCTGCCCCAATTGCTCCGCTATTGATATCAAATTACAACCATCTTTGCACTGTTTCACCTGCGGTTGCGTCGATGCGCAAGACAAATTCATGCAAAGCGGTACGCTGGTTTGCCCTAAGTGCCACACCCATTTGCGGCACATTGGCAGCGACTATGATCGTCCTCTGGAGAATTACTCCTGCCAAGCATGCCACCACTCATTTATTGAAGGGGATGTGCTGGTGCGGTGCGCAATCTGTGAAAAAGATATGAATCCGAATGAGCTCATTATGAATGAGATTCGTACGTGGCGGCTGAGTGATAAGGGAAGAACGATTGCATTCCGCGGTGAAGTGTTCGACCTGTCATCCGGATTTGATCAGATCGATTTTATTTCCAAGGAATTGTTTATTCATGACCTGGATTGGTTGATGGTTATGGCGCGGCGTTATCCGAATATCAATTTTAGTTTATTTGGAATTTATTTCGCTAACCTGCCGGATTTGGTGGAAATCTTCAATCACGCACGCTTATTGCAGATGCTCGAATCTTTTGCACAGCGGTTGAGAAATTTGCTGCGAACTCCCGATCTTTCTACACGCACGGCGGAAAATATGCTGTGGTTATTACTGCCGAATACCGACGAACAAGGGCTTATAGGTTTTCAAAAACGTATCGAAAAAAGTATGGATAAGCTGTTAGAAGAAAGCGAATACAAACTGGATTTCCGTTTTATCAGCGTTAATTCTCAGAAATTATCAAATAAGGAGAATGCGGAGCTTTTGTTGGCTCGCCTTTTTGGTGAATTGCTATAACCGATGGAATCGTTAATCCAGGCCTGGTACGTTTTTCGAGTCACATTCACACACTATCCGGATGTGCAATATGTGCTCATGCTGATTCCATTCGTGTTGTTTTTTGAATTACCGCTTTATTTCATCAATTGGATGGGCGTTTTCCGCTTTGTCATCAAAGAAGCCGTGGAAGTGCCGCTGGCTCATCCTTATTATCCTCGAGTGACTTGTGCGATCACCTGTTATGCGGAAGGGAAAGCGGTGCAGAATACCGTTATTTCTTTGCTGGAACAGCTATACCCAGGGCATATTGAAGTGATTGCAATGGTCGATGGCGTTCAGAAAAATATTGCAACATATCAGGCATTGAAAGAACTGTATGCGATCCTTCCAAGGTATAACAAACGGTCTCTCACGATCATTCCGAAAATTCAGCGTGGAGGCAGGGTATCATCATTGAATGCCGGATTGAGCCGGGCCCGGGGTGAAATTTTTCTGGCATTGGATGGCGATACCTCGTTTGATAATCAAATGATTCATTCGGCTGTTTTGCACTTCCAGAATCCAAATGTGGTCGCGGTTACCGGTCCGATGCGTGTGCGCAATGCCAAGAAATCGCTGATAACCAGGATGCAAGACCTCGAGTATATGCTCACCATGCAGGTTGGTAAGCTGGGATTTGCAAAGTTAAATGTGATTAATAATGTACCAGGCGCGTTTGGAATTTTTAGACGAGCCTTTCTCCAAAAAATCGGGGGCTGGAATACCGGCACTGCCGAAGATCTGGATTTAACATTACGCATCAAAAAATATCACACGCGCTATCCGCACTTGCAAATTGATTTTGAGCCGCTTGCGGTCTCCCATACCGATGTACCCGAAACGCTGAAGGATTTTCTGAAGCAACGGTTGCGGTGGGACGGCGATCTTTGGTACATCTATTCGAATAAGCATAAATTCGGCATTTCCGCTGCCACCATGGGTTGGAGGAATTTTATCTTTTTGCTGTGGTACGGAATTTTGTTTCAAATCATCATGCCTTTTGCCATTGTGATTTACACGGTTTATATGGCGATCGTACTGCCGCTGCATATCTTTTTGCTAAGTATGATACTGGTTTATGTTTTCTATGTATGTTTAGTGCTAATCCAGTACATCCTGTTTCTGATGATCATTTCTGATAGGAAATGGCAGGATTGCAATGCTTTCCTGGTTCTTCCGTTTTATCCGTTTTTTCAGTTTATCGCTCGCGTATGGAGCGCTTTTGCTATTGCTAATCAGATATTTAACAAAGGGCATCTGGATTCTGCGATGGCGCCTTTGTGGGTGCTAAAAAAGGGTAAACAGTGAAAATATTGCTATTCTTGCTGCTACTGATAGCGCCATTAACCAAAAGTGCTGCCGCCGGCGTCAGATTGCTTTCTGAGTTCAACGCGCATCTGGACCAGGCGGCATCGGTATTAAAAGCACAAGCGGATTTGGAAGCGCAACGCTCCAATTTGCTTGCACAAGAAGCGCTTAAAGGCTGGGAAGTATTCGGTAGCGTGTCAGGAGGTTATCAACGGAGTCCTTTTGCAAGAGAACCGTTCGGACATTTCTTCGATCCCATGGCTCGGATTGGCGTGCGTTATCCGTTACTAGGCAGCGCCGAAAGAAGACAACGCGCCGTGGAAGACGCGGCGACGCAAGTACGGATTGAAGGCATCCGGCTGGATTGGAGCAAACGTTTGGCGGCGTTGTTCATCGAAGAGAACTATGCGGCCTACTGGAGCGCCCAGAAAATGCTGGCGCTGACCGATGCCTATACGCGCTTGCGAAATGACGGAGTTGATCGGCTATTGCTTAAAAGGCAGGAAGCGGGGTTACTCTTCAAGTCGGATTATTTTGAATTTTTATCAGCGTTCGACCGGGCCGAGCGCACTCATATTGAGTTCAGTAATAACAAGAGTCAAGCGTTGATGCGGCTAGCGCATTTGACAAATTCCGTGGTATTGCCTTTCGAAGCGGTTAAACCGCCTTTGGCGGAAATTCAGAAGACGGTCACTCAAGATATTGATCAGCCGGATCTTCGGATATTGCAAGCACAGATTGATAATCTCCAAAATATCCGTGAAATTGAAAGTTGGCAAGGCATTGACTCGGACGTTTCGATGACTGCTTTCGGAGGCCCGGCGATTCCGCACCCGAGTCCGCCCGGTGACGGCATGCAGTGGGGTTATGGCGGCGCAGTGGGTCTTAACTTCAGAATGCCGCTTGAAATCATCAGTTACCGGAAAAATGAACAGTCGCGCTTGAACAGTCAATTGATCAGTTTACGTGCAGATTACACGCGCCGGGATCAGGAGTTGCAACACGAATTTCATGCGTTATTGAATAGTTATCAGCAATTGGTGCAGCAAATCAAGTTTCAGCGGACACGATTGGATGCCGCACGGGAATTGATCCGTGAGAGCGGGCTTCGGCTGCGGGTTATGGACGGTGATGTGATCGAAAAATATTTCAAGGCGATCAATGCTTATTACCGCGTTGCCATCGAAAACGTCGAAGCGGAATCGGAACACTGGAAACTGCACATTCGTTTACGCCAATTTCTGGCCGTCGCGGAAAACCAAGGAAGAGATCATTACCCGGAAACCGATGTAGTTATGCTGCTTGAACCGTTGCACTTGGCCAGTGATTTTCTAGGGAATAAAGACGCAAAACTTGTCCCGGTGAAAGCAGCTAAACCGGCTGAACCCGTTTACCCGGAGATCGTTTCCAGTCAGTTTGCGGTTTACGTTTGGAATTTTGAGCAGCTGATCAATCGCACCGATTTCTGGGGTAAAAAACAATCGAATGCGATTAATCGTGTGCTAATTTCGCTGAACGCGCAGGAAATTTCAGCAGCATCCGCGAATCCCGCTCGATTGGCAGGTTTTATCCGGGATGCGCGTCAGCGTAAGAAAAAAGTGGAATTGTTATTAGGTGACCCCGATTGGATTCTGCCGCAGTTTCGCGCTCATTTGCTCAATCACATTCGCGCGCTAAAGCAGTTCGAATTTGACGGTTTGCACCTGGATATTGAACCCGATCAGCTTGAGTCGGCACTGACGGGCGAAAGACGTCTCACGGAAATGCTCGAAACCATCCGGCAGGTAATGGCGATATCGCCTTGGCCGGTGGGCGTCAGTATCCACCCGCGTTATTTGCAGCAAGAGTCATCTCATGGAGTATGTGTTCCTTGCAAACTGAAAGAATTTGGCGTCAAAGAAATTGCTGTCATGTATTATTCAATGAATATCCAGGCGATTGTGTCGACTTTACAGTCGGTTATGCAACAATATCCAGCACTTGTTTTCAGTCTTGCGCAAAGCCTGGAACGCGAATTGGGACCCGAAAACAGCTACGCCCATAAGCCGAGAAGAATTTTCAGTGACGCGATGCAGCAACTGCAGGATCAATTGCAACGGTCCAATTTTGGTGGTCTTATTATTCAATCATGGCAAGATTGGGAAAATTATCTCTATGAAAATTCGCTTTAATCAGCCCGAAAATAAAATCCCGAATGATGATCGGGGGCTACGGATCCAATATAGCGACGCCAAACGGCCAGGCAGACCGTGGCGCTGGTATTTAATTCTGGCTATCGCCAGCTTGCCGCTGGTGTATTTGATCGGCAAGATTGTGTGGGAAAGCTTTGGCGTTGAGGCCCATGGGCGGATCAAAGTCACCAATTTTATCGTGCGCGCCCTGGTGGAGGGTTATGTGCAACAGGTATTCTTTAAACCGCTGGAAATGATTCCTGCCGGAGCGCAATTGGCGCAGATGGTGAATATGGCGATTCAAGACAGCCACGATCGTATCGGCATTGAAATTGATTTGCTGAAAGCTGAGAAACAGAAGTTGATGACACAGGCCGCACAATCGCGCGCCAGTTCCTTGCAATTGTTGAAATACGCCCAGGAACAAAAAGATTTTACGCATCAACGCATGCGGCAATACGAAAAACTGTTTGAGCAAGGAGCAGCCACTCAGGCGGAAATTGCGACGGTTCGCAGTCTTTACCGGTCAGCGCTGGAGAATCTGGCGGTGCTGGAAAAAACCGAGCGTCTGGAATATGAAAAGGTACGCAACATGGAACTGGGAATAGCACCGGAAATGCGTCAGATTACCAATCAAATCGGTCAATTGACACTTGAATTTGAGAAAACCCAAGATCAGTTGAAACAATTGAATTTGTTTGCTTCTGCCGAAGGAATGATCAATGAGTTGTATGTGCAACCGGGAGAATATCTGTCGCGCGGGCAAGCATTGTTGGAAATGATTTTTCCCGGGCAAGTAATGGTCGATGCCTTTATTCCGCCCAAGTATCAGGATTACGCCGAAGTGGGACAAATGGTGCGGGTGAAATTTCCTAATGGCGATACCGCGAAGGCCAGAATTATTGCGGTACCGGGTGTCATGCAAAGAACTTCAGCCGCTGAAATTAATCCGTTGGAAGTAGTGCGATCCGCGATTCTGGCGCAAATGGAATTTGTCGATACCGTCGATACTCGGTTGATCAACGGCATGCCGGTTACCCTTTATTTTGACTGATCCATTCTAATTTGCTGGCGAGCGAACCGTTTCCGCAAACTAGGCAACCATGACCAGTTTTCCTGACGGATGTTGCTGCTCCAGATAGCGCTGTGCAGCCGCCGCCTCTGCCAATGGGAAACTCTGTGCAATGACTACGCGCAGTTGCTTGCTATCAAACAAAGCCGCGCATTGTCGCAATATGTCCGCTTGATGGTGTTTGGCTTCCTTAAGTTCGAGTAATACCGGTGACAGCATCAATTCGTGACTGAAACGTAGATTACGTTTACGCGCTTCGCTCCAGTCGATCTCTGCCGTCGCTTGCAATATGGTGACTACATCGCCATAAGGTTTGGCGCAACGGAAACAGCTTTGCAATACCACCGGACCGACCGTATCGAATGCGATGTCCACGCCTTTCCCGCCAGTCCAGCGCAGCACTTCTGCGACGATATCCTGGGTACAATAATTAATGATGCAATCCGCTCCCAGGTCTTTGACAAACTGTGCTTTTTTCTCGCTGCTGACGGTGGTGATGACTTGCGCGCCGGCGTGTTTGGCTAACTGGATGGCCGCATGGCCGACGCCGCCGGCACCGGCATGAATTAATACCACTTGATCCCGGGTGATACGCGCGCGATCATGCAATGCTTCCCAAGCCGTAATGAAAACCAAAGGCACCGCGGCCGCCTGTTCAAATGACAAGGATTGCGGTTTTAATGCCAGTAAGCTGGCATCCACCAGCACATAATCGGCGTAGGTGCCTTGGCGGTTGTTAAACCCAGGTTGCGAAAAATAAACTTCATCGCCCGGTTTAAATTTATCAACTTTGGCGCCTACTTTTTCCACGATACCGGCGCCATCGCAACCGGGTATGACCGGAAATGTGACCGGAAAACGCTCCGGTGCTGTGCGGATTTTGCAATCGATCGGGTTGATGCCGATTGCCTTGATACGAACCAGCACCTGATCCTCGTTGCAATCACCTGGCGAAGCTATATCTCCGTATTGCAGAACATCGGCTACGCCACCTTTATGAAAAAATGCAGCTTTCATAATTATCTCCAGTAGTTCTCAATTTTGTAAAAGCATCAAATACCCTATGCCCGATTGACCGCTAAAATTCCAGTGGATCGACATCCAAGATCCATCGTACTTTATGGCTTGTTAAGGTATGAATTTGCGCGCACCATTCCGTCAAGAATGCCTGCAGTTGCTTGCGAGAAGTGGATTGTATCAATAACTGCGCACGTTCCAAACCTTTCAGGCGATGCATTTGCGCCGGGACCGGATCGAATAGTTCAACGGTCTTGGGCGGTTTTGCCAGCTTGATTGCTTGGTGCAGAAAATCCAATACCAGATCGCGTTGATGCGCTTCTCCCCGCAACAATGCTTGAAAAACATAGGGCGGAAATCCTGCAGTCTTTCGTTCTGTCAGCAAGATGTGCGCTAAACCATCGTAATCGTGATGCTGTAGCGCTTGATAGAGCGGGTGATTGGGAAATTCTGTTTGAATCAGCACGGTACCTGGGATTTGGGCGCGTCCGGCACGTCCGGCTACTTGCATCAATTGCGCGAACAAACGTTCACTCGCCCGGTAATCGGTACTAAACAGCGAATTATCGGCATTCAGGATTCCGACCAGCGACAGATTCGGGAAATCATGTCCCTTGGCAAGCAATTGAGTGCCGATCAGGATATCGACTTGTTGTTTATGAATGGCCTGCAACATGTCTCGCCAAGCGAACTTTCGACGCGTGCTATCGCGATCGATCCGCAAAATCCGTGCGACCGGGAAAGCGGTTGCGATAGCTGCTTCGACACGTTGCGTTCCTTGTCCGAAGGGCGCCAAATCTTGGTTGCCGCAGTCCGGGCAAGCGCGTGGAAACGATTCCTGATGACCGCAATGATGACAACTGAGCTGTTTGTCGCGAAGATGAACGACCAATCGGCTTGAACAGCGCTGGCAAGCGGCCGACCAGCCGCAGGATTTACATAGCAGCACCGGTGCATAGCCGCGCCGGTTGATAAAAATCAGACTCTGGTTTTTTTCGATCAAGCATTGATCGATTGCTTTAACCAGCGGTTCGGTTAAACCATCCTGGATTTTGTGAATACGAGTATCGATCAAATGAATTCGCGGTAACACGGCATTATGACTAGCCCGGGATTGCAAGCGTAACCTCCGGTAGCGGCCATTGAGTGCATTGTAATAACTTTCTAACGATGGCGTCGCGGAACCCAATATGACCGGAATCGAATGTTGATGGGCGCGGAAAATCGCCATATCGCGAGCGGAATAGCGTAAGCCATCCTGCTGCTTGAACGAGCTGTCTTGTTCCTCGTCGACAATAATTAGCCCGAGATCGGAGAGCGGTGTAAATACGGCCAATCGCGTGCCAAGGATAATTTTGGCGGCGCCGCTTTGCGCCTGCATCCAGCCCGATAGCCGCTCGCTATCGTTTAATCCGCTATGCAAGCTCACTATTGGCGTTGCAGTAAAACGCGAGCAAAAAATTTTCTCAAGTTGCGGCGTTAGATTTATTTCCGGTATCAGCACCAGGGCTTGCTTGCCTTGCATCAGCGCCGATTCAATTGCGCGCAAATAGACTTCGGTCTTGCCGCTACCGGTTACACCATGCAACAGCCAGATATTGAATTGCGCGAGACCCGCAGTGATTGCATCGACAGCCGCCGCTTGTTCTGTGGTCAGGATTGGAATTGGCTGGGTGACAGCCGCAGTTGCTGCTGGAGCTGCTTTTGACGTGATCCATCCGCGCTGTAGCCATCCCGGCAGCCATTGGTGTGCACGTGGGGAGATTTGTTTAATTTGGGCATCAGTTAGTGCCGTAGATTCTAAAAAAGCGCTGAACAAGCGCCGGGCGATGCGATTCCGTGCCGGAATGCTCGATACATCGATTTGCTTTCCAATGGGCGTGAGTTCGAAGTGTTCGCGGCTTGCCGGCTTTTTCATTTGAATGGCTTTATTGTGGCGCATTTCGGCGGGCAGGCTATTCAGAATTACCATGCCGAGGGGGTGATGATAATACTGACTGCAAAATTGAAATAATTCCAGCAAGCTGGCGGGTAACGGTTTGGTTTCTCTAAAGATGCAATATGCCGGTTTGAGCTTCCCGGGATCTATTTGTGTAGAAGCGCTGATCGCTATGATGACGCCAATCGTTTTTTTATTGCCGAACGGTACGCTGACGCGTAAACCGATATCGTTTGGTTCGGCATCGTCGGCTTGATAATCAAACAGCGTGTCGACCGGAACATTGATAGCGACACGAATGATGGGCATCAGCGGTTGCAGAGAACGGATTGGGGGTTGCTACTCACCGGAATCCGCTTTAATACCGGTGAGTAATGGTTCAGGAGACAAGCGATATGTTATTTCGAAACACGGTATAGCGTGGCCGAAGCTTCGCCCGGCTTGTCGAGTTTCGCAGTGCTGCCATCCGAGCTGATCGAGAAACCGATATTACCATCCACGTCAGAGAAACCGGCACAACCGTTGGTGTTATAGGTGAAACTCGAGAGTTTCAAACTATTGCCGCCTTTGTTAAAGGTGTAGGATGAAAACTCAACTCCCGGTTTGCTGCATTTTGCCTGATCTTCCCGCTGTGTTTCACCGGTAGGATCAATCATCAGGAATTTACCATTCGGGAAAAATACCAAGGTAGGAGTGTTGATTGCTTCACTATCGTAAGCCCATGCACCGACAATACCATCGTTTTCATTATCGATTTTTGCATAACGGGTCTCTTTGATCTCTTTTTCGGCGACTTCATTTTCATCGCTTAATTGGATCGGTTTAGCGATATGAAACAGCTCACCGAATACACTGCTTTGTTCACGCGCTCTTTGCACCGTCACGATATCGGAATGAATCAATTCAAAGCCATCGGTACGCAAGCGCCGGGTCGGACCCGGATTTGAAAGTCCGGCTTTGATATTGGTATCCACAGACGGTGTTCCGACCAACTTAAATCCACGGTTATCAAAATCAACCGCTTTCGCGACCCCATATTCAACACCGGCCTGAAAAACTGTTTTGCCGCCGCAAACCCGGTTTTCGTCGCAAGAATCATCCGGTCTGGCTTCACCGTTCAAATATTCGCCAGAGTTGTCAGAAGCTACTCTCAATACACTGGCGGTTTGATTGCTGTAACTAACCCAGATTTGAGCGCTGAGCAGCGCAACACCTTGGGACATGAAGTGATTCCGGGCTTCTTCAACGGTTTTGACATCACCAGTGATGCCTCCTGCTTCCATGATATCTTTTAATTTGGCAGTTTCAGCAAAACTATCCGGACTGGTTTCGAGATTAATAGAATTTTTCACAGCGGCAGCTGTTTCGGAGGAAATGGAAATACCATTCGAAAGATCACTATCAGAATCCAGTGATTGCAGCAGGATCAATAGGTTGTGCAATTTGTTGCTGCTATCGCCAGCAAGCTCAATCGGTGTTACGATTTGAGAACCCGGAATGTTCGCGAGTGTCAAACTGCCGAGTTTGAATTCAATTTTATCGCCATGATTGAAGTTAAAAAGACCCTTTTCGTCGGTGATGCCCGATTTTCCGGAAGAAGCATTAAAATTGACACCGGCTACGGGGGAATCAACCAGGATACCGGTTGCCGGACCTGTGGGCATTATCCGTTTTGCGGTTACTGCTGAATTTTGTGACGATGACGATGTTTCGACTGATTTTTCGCCACCGCTATCGCAAGCCGTCAGGCCAACAATGAATGCTGTGGAAAATAAAGCTAATCCTGATTTTTTTCTTAATCGGTTTATAGATTTCATTAAGCGGCTCTCTTTTATTGATATTCAATTTCTTGAAATTGATAAATTGGTATAGTGTATTCTTGGAAATTTATATTCTACTATCAAGACTGCTATTATAGCCAAGCATTACGATTTTCGTTCTGTTCTTATAAAAATAGGTTTTAAATTTTTGTCTTTTCGTGTATTTTCGCCGCTAAATTTTATTGGAGGGATATAAGGTATTTTTTATGTCTAACATGGCTGAGATCTCACAACTGACAGAAATGTCAGCCCAGCTTCCCATTGAATGGTACTTGGATCCTAAAATTCTGGAGATTGAAAAACGTTGGCTGTTCGATCAGGGACCGGGTTACGTGGGGCATGAAGTGATGGTACCCAATGTTGGGGATTATTATGTACCGGAATGGATGAATAGCGCAAAAGTGCTGGTACATAATGAACAGGGAATAGAGTTGCTTTCCAATATTTGCCGTCACCGGCAAGCGTTATTGTTGAAGGGAAGAAGCAACACCCGGAATATTGTATGTCCAATTCACCGCTGGACTTATGCGCTTGATGGAAAATTGCTCGGAGCGCCACATTTTGATCGCAATCCTTGTTTAAATCTGGACAAAACTCCGTTGCAAAGCTGGAATGGGTTGTTGTTTAACGGCAAACGCAATGTCGATAAAGATTTGGCGAATCTGAGTCCGCTTGTGCTCAGGGATTTTGATTTTTCCGGTTATGTATTGGATCGCGTCAAGGTCGATCAATATCCATGTAACTGGAAAACGTTCATCGAAGTGTACTTGGAAGACTACCACGTGGATCCGTTTCATCCGGGATTGGGTCATTTCGTGAATACCAAGGAACTCAAATGGGAATTCGGCGATTGGTATAGTGTACAAACCATTGCGATCGATGACGCACGCTTGCAAAAACCGGGAAGTCCGGTTTATGCGGCATGGCATCAGCAGGTATTGCAGCAAACGGAAGGCGCGATGCCGCCGCATGGTGCGATATGGTTTCTGTATTATCCCAATATTATGCTGGAATGGTATCCGCAAACGCTGGTCATCAGTACGATATTACCGACGGGTGTGGAAAGTTGCATGAATGTTGTTGAATTTTACTATCCGGAAGACATCGTGCTGTTCGAGCGCGAATTTGTAGAGGCGGAACAAGCAGCTTACAAGGAAACAGCGCGTGAAGACGATGAAATTTGCCGGTTGATGACTGCAGGCCGGCGTGCTTTATACCATCAGCATCTCAATGAAACAGGGCCTTACCAGATTCCGATGGAAACTGGAATGGAGCATTTTCATCAATTTTTGCGGCGTGAAATCGGGTCGCATATTTGATCTCGGTTAACAATAATTTTGCATTTAAAACAAACTCAGTATGCTTCCATGTGGATGCTGGCAGCAGCATTCATGTTCGCCGGCATGGGAGTGCTTGTTAAATTAAGCGCTTCTTATTTTTCCAGTATCGAGCTGGTTTTTTATCGTTCGGCGTTCGGCGTTTGGATAACTTACTGGATCATCCGGTATTATCGATTGTCGGTGCGCACGCCTCATTGGCGGATGCATTTTCGCCGCAGTATTACGGGTTTGGTCAGTTTGCTCATGTTTTTTTATTGTTTAACGCAACTGCCGCTGGCAACTGCTATTTCGCTTAATTACACCTGGCCCCTTTTTGCGGCATTCTTATCGACGTTTGTTCTGAAAGAACATTTTCATTGGTCGCTGGTTTGGGCAGTATTGTTGGGTTTTGTCGGTGTCATTTTGCTGATGCGGCCTAGTTTGCCCGAAGATCAATGGTTTGCCGGTTTAATGGGTGTTGCTTCCGGTTTTTTTGGCGCATTGGCTTATATGCACGTAAAACAGCTGGGGCGCCTGGGAGAATCCGAATGGCATGTGGTGTTTTACTTTACCTTGATCAGTACCTTGATTACCGGCGTATGGTTGTTGTTCACCAATTTCAGTCCGATTTCTTGGGATGGGTTTTTGTTGCTACTTGGTACCGGTGTCACTGCGACACTGGCGCAGTTAGCCATGACACGCGCGTATCATCGAGGTGCTACGCTGGTGGTATCTTCGCTCGGTTACAGCACCGTGTTGTTTGCGTGTGTTTGGGGAATTTTATTATGGAATGAAATCCTGCCACCCATTGCATGGCTTGGAATGGGGTTGATCATTCTAGGCGGATTGCTAAGCGGGATCTTAGGATTCAAACAACTGCCGGTTGTTGCGCAGAAGTAACTTTGATACCGCCTCTGCATTGCGAAATTTGCACCAAACTGCCGAATTGCCTATGATGAAGCTGTTATCACGAAAGGGGGAGCCATGATTACGATTCAGAAGAAGGACAATCTCGTTATTGTTGCGATTATCGGTGAATTTACGCTGACTGACTATCACGAATTCGAACAACAAGTATTATATAAATCGCACTTTGACGGCAAAGCGAACCTATTATTTGACTGGCGCGACATGCTCAGTTATACAGTCGATGTTGCTTGGGAAGAGGTTAAATTCATGCGCGATCACGGCAGTGAATTTAATCGGGTTGCGGTCGTGACGGATGATGAGTGGCAAACTTGGGGGGCTTGGGTGTTTAATTTGTTTGTCAATGCCAATGTGGCAGCATTTCATGACTATGATGAAGCTGAGGCGTGGGTTGCTTCTAGCGAATAGCGCTAGCGAGCATTGCAATGCACGATAGTCACACAAAAATGCATCATAGCTTTTGATTGAGCGGATCATTCGTTTTGGGATAATCCTTAAGTTGAGAAAAACAGCAAGTAAATCTTATGGATGAATTGGTTATTGCCAGAGCAGTGCATGTGCTGAGTGTCGTTTTTTGGATAGGTGGTGTCGCAATGGTGACAACGGTGCTATTGCCGACACTCGCGGGTATGCAATCCGTTGCTGAGGCGGTGAAATTTTTTTTCAGATTCCGTCAGCGGTTTGCAGCGCAAGCGCGAATCTCCACGCTGCTTGTCGGAATTAGCGGTTTCTACATGATTTATGCTCTGGATATCTGGCAAAGGTTTACGCAATGGCAGTACTGGTGGATGCATGCGATGGTGCTGGTTTGGCTGTTTTTCAGTGTGATGTTGTTTGTTATGGAACCGCGCAGCCGCCGTCAGGCAACTGCTTCATCACAGTTTCCGGAGCGGACAGAGGTGACTTCTGACGTATTTGTAAGAATTCAGCGTAAGCATCTGTTTTTGCTGACTGTAAGCTTGTTGACCATTGCCGGCGCTGTGGCGGGCAGTCATGGCTGGTTGATCGGATTCTGATCATGGATTACGCACTCCTGAAAATGATTCATGTCAGTAGCGTAATTTTAAGTTACTCACTGTTTTTCCTGCGCGGTATTTGGTTGATCCGGGATTCAGAAAATCTTCGTCAGCGTTGGGTGAAAATCCTGCCGCATATCATTGATACCGTGTTATTAGCCAGTGCGATCTTGCTGGCAGTAACTATTCAGCAAAATCCGCTCGAACATGGCTGGCTGACTGCCAAAGTTGCGGGATTGTTGTTGTATATCGGGTTGGGAATGATCGCCATGCGCTTTGGAAAAACCCGGAGAATCAGAATTCTCGCCTGGGTAAGCGCGCAATGTGTATTTGCCTACATCGTATTGGTTGCATTGACCAAAAGCCCGGCATTAGGAATCGGTTAGCGACAACTTGAAAGTTAGTCTCGATCTAGCCACCCTTCGGGTGGAAAAAGCCGCATTTCATCATGCACAAGCAATCAGTGATTTAATCAATTTGACGTATCGCGGCACCGATGGCTGGACTACAGAAGCGGCGATTATCCAAGGCGATCGTACCAATCGACAGGAAATCGAAGCAGCGCTTCGTAATCCGGATGCCTGTTTTCTCATCGTGCAATTTTCCCAGCGATTGGCTTCCTGTATTTACGTCGCACAGGAAAAGGAGCATGCTTTTATCGGTTTTTTTGCAGTACATCCGAGTCTTCAACAACAAGGGCTCGGAAAATTCATGCTTGCACAGGCAGAAGCATTCGCTTGCCGTTCCCGTGGAGTGCAGAAGTTAGTGATGTTTGTCATATCACAGCGTCCTGAGCTGATTGCGTTTTATCACCGCCGCGGTTATCGCAGCACTGGCCGGGTCGAAGCTTATCCGTCGTATCTCGGTATCCCCAAAATTACAGATTTAACCATTGAATTTCTTGAGAAAATTGTTTAACTAATCAAGATTGTCAATTGATCTGTATAAGTATTTACACGTATATCATTCTTCCAATTTTTAGTTAGAATCCTGTTGAGTAATTTTTCAATTGCTCGAAATGTTTAAGGGATGATCAATTTTTGATGAGGACGCCATGCTTTTGAAAATCATTTTAGCCGCAATTTTAAGTCTCAGCGTGTCCTGTTTCGCCGAAACAGGTAGTAATAAAACGAAATTACCCACCGATGAAAAATCTACAGTAGCGACTCCTTCGCCAGGAACATCAACTCCCAAGGCAAGTTCTAGATCTTTACCGGCAGTAGGTTCGGATAAAAAACCCTCAATGGTCGATTATTGTAAGAAACATACCTGTTGATTTACGAATTATCTAACTAGGATAGGAGCTAATCGATGATAAATAAAACATACGGCCGTCTGATCGCGATGATGGTTACTTGTTATGTAACGGTAGTTGTTGCTGCACCTCATTGGGATCACGAAGAACAAGAAAAATGGGGAGCGATTGAAGATCCATCTCAAACCGTTATTCCTCTAAATTATCCTTATGCGGAATGCAGTATCGGCGCGCATCAATCCCCCGTTGATTTTGCTGAAGCGAGAATTGATAACACAAGGAAGTTAAATGATCTTGAGGTTTGGTATGATGTCGATAAACCGGTTTTTTATAATACCGGACATGCGATTCAAGTAAATACTTCGCCTGACTATAAGGGCGAATTGAAAATCGGTGAAGAATCTTTTCCTTTGATTCAGCTTCATTTCCATGAGCCCAGTGAACATGCGGTGGGAGGAGTAAAGTTTCCAGCCGAGTTGCATTTTGTACATGTCGGTCAGGATGGCAGACTGGTTGTTCTGGGGGTCGCGATAAACGTTGGTGAAGAAAATCCAACCATGCAAACGATCTTGAGCAATATGCCGGCGACTGGGGGGGAGCAGAATCCCAATACTGGCGGCATTCAGATAGATCCGGCATCGCTGCTGCCCTCGATACATCACCAGTCATTTGATTACTTGTCGTTAGCGGGTTCTTTGACAACACCGCCTTGTAGCGAAGGGGTGCAGTGGTATCTTATGATGGATCCAATATCAATTTCTGCGGCACAACTGGAACAGTTAAAAGGATTCTATACCGGCAATGCAAGAGAGCCTCAGAATCTGAATGGTCGAGTTGTTTCTTCAACGAAGTGATTTTTAAACGATCCGGTATAACCCACGCTTAGCTGATAATGGCGTAAGCGTGACCGGCGCATGTTTTGATAGTGAAATCCCGATAACCTTTTCTATCTTGCCGATGCAATTAATTAAAGCGGAATTACGTGAATGGGTCAGATCGATCTCGATCATCTGATATTGGTGTGTTGGTGTTAAACGCACTTGGTTCCGCAACCCAATAACCCTGCGCGTAATCAACACCGATATTTTCCAAGGCCTGCAGTGTTTGACCGTTTTCGACCCAAACAGCGATAGTCTTGAGACGCATCACATGACCGATGTGATGGATCGATTCCACCATGGCTTGGTTAACCGGATCTGTCGTGATGTTCTTGATTAATCGCCCGTCAATTTTCAGGTAGTCTAATGGAATATTCTTTAAGAGATTGAACGATGAGAGGTTGCCGCTAAAATCGTCGATGGAAAAACGGCATCCTAAATCCTTCAAAACGGTGACGAACCTTACCACATGATTGATATCGGTTAATGCAGTCTGTTCGCTAATTTCAAAACAGATGCACGCTGGATTGATTTGGCTGGTTTTGATAGTGCGGACGGTGAAATCCAGAAACTCCGTATCTTCAAGCGCACGCGCTGAGATATTGATGGTATAAATGGTGTTGGATTGAGCGGCAGTATGCGCCTTAATCAATTGCAGTGATTGCTTTACAACCCAGCGATCAATCAGCAGCATTTGGTCGTGACGGTCAGCAGCTGGAAGGAATGCACCGGGTACCAGGAATTGGCCATGTTCGTCTTTTAACCGCAGCAATATTTCGCCATGTTGTTCCTGATCCTCATTCGTGGTTATTAACCGGATCGGTTGATAAAAAAGGCAGAAGCGCTGCTCCGCGAGCGCTTGCTGAATACGTGGAACCCATTGTGATTCATTGGATTCCTGCTGTGGCTTGTTTGCTTGATACACATGCACACGGTTGCGTCCTTGCTCTTTGGCTGCATAACAAGCGCTATCCGCAGCATTTAATGCTTGCGTCAATCCCTGATTAGTCGCTGTGATGGGGAATAGCCCAATGCTGACACCGATGGTGAATGTCTGTCCTTGCCACTGAAAGCGGAAATTTTGTACCAATTCCCGCAATATGTTAGCGACTTGTAAGGCTTCGTTTTTCGGACAGTGCTCCAGAATGATGCCGAACTCATCCCCGCCCAAGCGTGCGAGGGTATCCCGCGTCCGTAATTTTGCATGGAGTAACGCCGTGATTTGACGCAATAATTCGTCACCTGCGCTATGCCCGCAGGTATCATTGATAATTTTGAATTGATCCAGATCCAGATACAGTAACGCGTGCGTATCATTTTTGCGGGTGGACTTTAATATCTTACTAAGCCGGGTTTCAAATTCTTTGCGGTTGAGCAAACCTGTCAGAGAGTCATGCGCTGCCTGATAAGCAAGCTTTTGAGTCAGTTTGCGCTGTTCCGTTACGTCGCGAAAGGTTAAAACCGTGCCGATAATTTGATTTTCGTTATTACGGATCGGTGCTACGGCGTAATCAATGATCCACTCTTTTTGGTCTCGGCGGATCAGCAAAGATTCGTGATGGACAGATGCATTTCCGGTTCCATTGAAATATTCGGTCAGCGGATTGGCAACCGGTTCCCGTGTGACGGGATGCACGATATTTAATACTTGTTGTAATGAAGCGTTTTGTGCGTCTTGATGACTCCAGCCGGTAAAAATTTCGGCTATAGGATTTAAGAACGTGATTTTTCCGGCGGCATCTGTTGTTATAACCGCATCTCCGATACTTGACAAAGTGACCTGAAACAATTCCTTTTCCTGATGCAGGATATTATTGGCGGTGATAAGCGCTTCGGTGCGCTCGGTTACGCGGTGTTCCAAATCATTTTTGGTCTGTATCAGGCGCTTGAGGAGATCGAAATTATCAAAGCGAAGTTTCAATGAATCGACCATCGTTTGATACAACCGATAGGAGATGCTGCCCATCGCAGCGACGAATAGCAGAAATGTCAGTGCAACGACCATCTGGGTTTCAGTTTCATGTGTCATGACCTGGTAAGAAAATGGCAACACAACTGGCACCGAGAAAATCAAGAATGCGCCCTTATAGTATGAGAGGGTAGCCATTGCGCCTGCAATCATTCCGGCCAGCAGATACGCTAAAAAGAATTGATGTGTTTCACTGTCGCTTACAAAAAAAATACCGCCGGCAGTTCCCCAAAGCAAACCCGATAGCCCTACACTGATGATGAACCATCGTCCCCAACGGGTTGCATCCGTTATCGGGGGTTTAACTCGGAAATACGACCGGATGAGTAGAAATCTGGCCGAAGTGAGCAGGTAAACAGCTGAGAGCCAACTGAGTAGCCATTCTTCGGCTACATGATTCCAGTAGACGTACGCTAGCGCAGTCGCAACGATTAAGGTAACAACCAATGCTTTAGGAGCTTGCTGGTAGAGCAGTTTAACTTGTTCGGTTAACAGCGCGTGAGAAGGATTGGGTGGGGGCGGCTGGGAATTCACATTATGGTTATCGGGGTTAAATGGTCCGTGATTTGATTAATACGGATGAACATGCAAGTTGTTTAGGCATAAACGGTTAAACTCAGGAAAATTGTCCCAAACTGTATATCATATGAATTAATCGAACAATTAAGATCATTTTGGTTGCTGAAGCTGCTAAGCTGCTGCTTCAGAGTATGTTTGCTTTGTTTTATTGTGAGCAAAGATCCAGTTATTTTTGAGTTGTAAGAAAATTCCTATTTATTCGGCGAAAATTATACTTAATATTCTTTTTAAGTAAAACCATCTTGAATGAGCTGTAAATTAAGCTTCGCTGCAATGAATACAGAAATTAGCGCGACATTGCGGTATCTTATACGGGCTGAATGAATAGAGAGAATTGGTCAATAGTATGTATTTATTACATATTGGTCATAATTGGAGGTGGCTTCATGGACAAAAAAACACATCTTAACTTCTGGTTCGCAATTGTGGCATTATTGAGTTTGCTGCTGATTCAGAGTTTCTATCAGCGCTATACACAGATTGAACCCATACCTTATAGCCGCTTCCAGCATTTGTTGGAACAAGGCCAAATCGCGGAAATTGCCATCACCGAGAATCAAATTATCGGTACCCTCAAGGAAAAGAATGCCGATGGCTTTAAAGAATTTGTAACAACCAGAGTCGATCCTGAATTTGCCGAGATGCTGGATAAGTATCACGTCGTTTATACCGGTGTTGTACAAAGTACCTGGTTACGGGATTTGCTTTCCTGGATTGTCCCGACTGCGTTATTTATTGGGATTTGGTTGTTTTTTATTCGCCGCATGGGGAGTGGCATGGGCAGCGGTCTAATGTCGATCGGTAAAAGTCGCGCCAAGGTTTTTGTCGAGAAAGAAACCAAAGTGACATTTGACGATGTTGCTGGAGTGGATGAAGCAAAAGATGAACTGGTGGAAATTATCAATTTCCTCAAGAATCCTGTCGATTATGGGCGCTTGGGCGGGCGGGTGCCAAAAGGTATTCTATTGGTAGGACCGCCGGGTACCGGTAAAACGCTATTAGCGCGAGCTGTTGCTGGCGAAGCTGGTGTGCCGTTTTTTTCTATTTCCGGCTCAGAATTTGTGGAAATGTTTGTCGGTGTCGGCGCCGCCAGGGTGCGAGATTTGTTTGAACAAGCCCGGCAAATGGCGCCAGCGATCATATTTATTGACGAACTGGATGCTTTGGGTCGTGCCCGCGGTGCTTATGGAGGGTTAGGTGGCGGACATGACGAAAAAGAACAGACATTAAATCAATTGCTGGCGGAACTGGATGGTTTTGATTCGAGTAGCGGTATTGTATTGCTGGCGGCGACCAATCGTCCGGAAATTCTGGATCCGGCATTACTGCGGGCAGGGCGGTTTGACCGCCAGGTATTGGTGGATCGTCCGGATAAAACCGGGCGTGAGCAAATTCTTGCAGTACATATCAAAAAGATAAAGCTGTATAACGATGTCAAAATCGAACAGATAGCCGCGTTAACTCCGGGTTTTACCGGCGCTGACTTGGCGAATCTGGTCAACGAAGCAGCATTGCTTGCGACTCGTCGCGCGGCGCCGGCGGTCACGATGGCGGATTTTAATAATGCGATTGAGCGGATTGTTGCCGGTCTCGAGAAGCGGAACCGGCTATTGAATCCCGATGAGCGGCGTGTCGTAGCGTTTCACGAATTGGGACACGCGATGGTAGCTTTAGCGTTGCCTGGTAGCGATGAAGTCCATAAGGTGTCGATCATACCTCGGGGCGTGGGGGCGTTGGGTTACACCATACAACGCCCGACGGAGGATCGCTATTTAATGACGCGGGTGGAATTGTTGAACAAAATGGCAGTACTGCTTGGCGGCCGCGCAGCCGAACAGGTCGTGTGTCATGAAGTATCGACGGGCGCGGCGGATGACTTGGTTCGCGCAACCGATATCGCCCGTGCGATGGTGTTACGTTATGGCATGAGTGAAGCATTGGGCAATGTGGCCTATGACCGGGAGCAATCCGCTTTTTTGCAACCGAGTATTCCGTTCCCGCAAAACCGGAACTATAGCGAAGAAACAGCCAATAAAATCGATATTGCAGTACGAATGTTGGTTGATCAGGCCCTGGAGCGCGCCATCGGCATTCTTCAAAATAATCGAAGCTTACTTGAGCAGACAGCCGAAGAATTATTAAAAACGGAAACGCTCAATCAACCGGAGCTTATCAAGCTAAAACAGGCTATTGCGGCCAACGCGCAGCCACATCGCGTATCCGCTAACCCGGCAGGATGATGGACAATTAGCTCCGAATTTTATTCTTCATCGATCGGTTTTCGCTGAATTTCGGTGACGGGTAGCGTATCTTTCAAAATCAGGTCAATTTTTTGGTTGAGCTCTTCTGCCGTTGCTCCGCTATTGATAATTTGCTGAAGTGTAACCAGGTTGGATGCCATGTGCATTTTTTCCTGATTGTGTTGCGCGGCAAAATCGTTTTGTAATGCCTTTTTCTTATTGGTCATTTGATCTCGCGGGTTGCCAGTGAAGAGCGAACGGACGGTTTCAACGATCCGGCTTAATACCGTATGCGTCAAATCTGCTGAGAACCCTCCCAGCATTGCGAGCAATGGCCTGATGATGCCCTTCTCCAGAAAAGGGGTCTCGCTTAAATGCTTGCTGAAATATGCTTCGGAAACCATGATGGCGAGAATGAGGCCGGCGATTAAACCTAAAAAAAACTGTATCCAATAAGAAGCGTGATAGGTCGGATCGAATGTTCCATTCGCGATATAGGTGTTGGCTTTATAAAGCGCGGCAAAAGAAGCTCCCAAACCAGCGGCTGAAAGATAAAACATCAAATTCAGCAATAACTCATACCCGTCTTGCATCATGATGTTACCGCTGTCGTGACTGACTTCTTCAGTCAATGAAAGTCCAATGAACAAAATCAACGAAACAATTGCTGCGATCATCATCTGGCGGATCAGCGATACCGGCCCCAGGAATTTTAAGAAGCCCGCAACGCCTTGTTCAATATCCAGTAATAAAATCGTTTTGGGCTTTGCTGGCTCGACAATTTTAGCCAGCGCACAATGGGCTGCCAGTAACTCGCCAATATCCAGATCGAGGCGTATGTTGATAGGGTCGTTTAACCCGTGTTCCTGTTGAATTATGAATGCATCGATGGTCCGTATTACCGATTCCGGGACTGTTTTGCCATTCGCTAATGCGTATTCCGCCATCGCACGAGCTTCCCGGTACAGCTGATAGCGGATATTATTTTGCTTATAAGGATCGAACGATTTCGAATCTTCCATGAGTGCTCTCGGCTTCTGGTGGAGTTAAGAAAAGAGAATGGCGGTAATCAAGAAAATCCATAACAACAAAACCGGCCAATAAATCAATTTAGGGATGAAATTATCCTTGAATGCCAATATCCGCAAAGGTGGATCATAAGAGAATAATACCGTGTTGACAGTGACCATTAAGATCGTGATATAGGAAACCAGATAAAAATATTCAAGGTACACGATAGTATTTACAGCCAGTTCATCTCTTAATTGAACATGCATGATCAATAAAATGAAGAAAAGCGCTGAACAGGCTGCGATTACCGCAGATACGTTAAAACCGGTGATCGTTAAATTGGATTCCTGTTTTGATATCGTCAGCACAATTCCATAGAGCATCAGCAATACAACCGCCAGGGGAAATAAATGCGCAATGAACGGATTTAAAATATTACGGGAGATCTCGATATTGAAATAGAGTTCCGGCATTTTATCGTGGCTGGTAAAACGGGTATTGCCAAAATTACTGTTATATTTGTTGATGCGGATGTCGAAATAGGCGCGCGATAAATTCCATTCCGATAAAACGAAATCTTGCTCAATTCCAGGCAAGGTGCTTGGATTAAGACTGTCAAATGCTCTAAAGTCGGGTACGAGAATAATGTTTTTGGTGAATTCTTTATGCCATAAACGGATCCAGAGGAATTGTTTGTCAAAAGGATAGCCTCGATAGTCGAAGGTTTCTCTTAAAGTCGCTTCGAAATACCAACCTTTGACGATCTCATGATTTTCCTCATGGGTATAGGCCTCGGTAATCGTGGATTCGATGGCTTCAGGAAAAATGACACCATGGTCAATGGGTTCTTCATAGTTCTTGGGGTAGCGTTGCCAGACATAACCGGATACGGCGGTATTGCTGGCATTTAAAAATTCGATGGATTGAATGAATAGGCCGGTCGGTACAAAAAAAGGCGGGTGCTTGGATTCATTGAGCGTGCTAATGGAATAGTCACTTTGGAATTGCTCAACGATTGCCCGGTTGGACAAAGTCATTGAATTGTATTGTATGGGGCGCGCGGCGTAATATTCATTGATCCAGACCGCGATAATACCCAGCGTCAGCAAAAGGGAAAAGACGAAAGCGTGACGCAATAAATGTGTAACCGTGCGTTGATGGTTTACCAGCGCTATCCAACTGTAAATCATCAGTAGCAGCAACACCGTCGTCAGTATCCAATAATGAATATCGGATTTATGGATGATCGGATGGTCTGGTTGGTGATGAAACAAATTCTTTTTGCTGAGCTCGGTATTCATGACGGTGAGCACGTACCAGCCGGTTTCTCCGATTGGAAATTTATGTAACCATGCGGAACGCCCGGTCAATTCATTGATTCCAGGAGAACCCGTGGAGAAATTTGCCAGATAGGATGACGAAATGGGTTGCTCTAGCTCGCGAATTGTTTTTTTTGGGCCTTTAAGACCATGATAAATAACTTGTCCGTTATCATTGATTATCATGGCATAGCCGTTATCGCCTAAATCATGATTTTCAATGTGGTGTCGGAACCATTCGAGTCCGATATCCAGAAATACGACGCCCTTTTTTAAATGATCCGATTGTGCCTGTGTTCGTAACGGTATCACATACTTTACAGTAACCTGTTGATAAGCCATGTCATAATAGGGCTTAAGCCATCCACTTCTTCCAGTGGATGCATGTTGAAACCAGCTTTGTGTGCCGGAATCGTGATTGCCGTATGTGGCTTTACCCGTATAGTCATAATACTGATCAAGGCGATCCAGTTGATAGTTCGTTGCAGTTTGGCGGAGGAACGGTGCAAACAGACGCAATTGTGGACTGATTTGGTAAAGATCAAATGCGACGCCCAGTGCATGGAAACCGGTATGGTTAAGCGCAGATTTTTTTAGTGTTAATTCAACCGTTTCTTGATCAAGAAGCGCTTCGGTCAAATTTGCTGCCAGTGTATCCGCAGCAACAATCAGCTCATTCAGATGATTATGCAGCGAGTGTGCAATCTTCTCTGTCGTCAAAATGGCCTGCTGCTCGGATATATTCAAGGTGTTGCGGGATTTTTGCATCAGGTCGAGGCTGGACCAGATGAACACGCAAAAAACGATCACTGTTCCGGCACCCAGCAGGTTTTTCAGCCATGTGTTTGTGTCCTTGCTAAAAGGGAGAGTGCGGGCGAAATGCTCAAGGTCGTTCAATGATTTGCTCCGTTTGAACGAACTTCTTGCCACTTCCTCGAATGATCAAAGTGTGTTAACCAGATGAGATCACTGGCCTGATGATCAGTGACATCAAACGACAATATGCCGAAATCTTCCAGGTAAAAAGTGCCCAATGCATGGAGCTCGGTTTTTAGTTTTTCACTGGTTATTTCGCCATCGATTTTTTCCATCGCTTTTACCAGCACTTGCGCCGAGAAATAACCTTCTCGCCATATAAAACTCGCGGTGTTGTTATCTTCCATAACCGGTTTCGTTGCCGGAGGTACAACCTGAGTCATATAAATCCGGCCATAAATGCCGCCAAGCGCATCGGACAGTAATGAAGCGCCGGCGAACGACAAATTATAAAAACGGGTATTGGGTAAAATCCGGTGTGTGAAGCGGATAAATTGAGCAATCGGTTGATAAGCGCCCACGATGATGATGGCTTCAGGTTCCGGCTTGGCCTGAACCAGTGCTTCGATCGCACGCTGGATGGCCAAAGTATTCCGGGGATAACGAGTTACCAGCAATTGATCGCTGTGGTTAAAACCGAGTTTCTCCAATGCGGCTTTGGTAATTTCGAAACCCGTTTGCCCGAGAGAGTCATCTTGCAGGAAAAGCGCGATCCGCTGCGGGGCAATGCCTCGGCTGACAATATCACGCACAATCGCTTCCATTTCCTGCCGGTAGCTGGCGCGAAAGTTGAATATATAGGGATCCGGCGGTGTTTTGCGAAGCAGATCGGCGCCAGTAAAAGCACCATAGAAAACTACTCCGCGCGAATTTGCCAAAGGTGCGGATATGGCCGCGGTCGGAGTTCCGGCATTGCCGACAATTGCAATGACTTTTTGTTGATCGATCAATTGCAAGGTATTGGTGCGGACATTATCGGGTTCATAACCATCGTCCAGCACAGTCAAATTGATTTTGCGTCCCCGGATGCCGCCGCGCCGATTGGTCTCGTCAAAAAAGGCATTCATTCCCTGATACATCGCTTGCCCCAACAATTGATTGGGGCCGCTGAGCGCAGTGCTCATTCCGAGTTCGATGGTGTCCGCCCTTACCAAGCTGACCAAGATCAGCGAGATCATGCCTATGACACCGGTTATGCACAGGCAGCGATTAGGATGCATGATATTGTTCCAGATTAACCATGAAATCAGATTGTTATTATGAATCTATGACTGGTAAGCATATTGCTATCGTGTTTTTCGATGTCATGACTCTTTAGCGAAACAGCGTTCGCAGCAAATGATATATGCTTTGATCAATTAGTTAAATGGTTTTATTATAGTTCTTTAGTATAGAAATCTATTAAGTAAACTGTTTGTAAAGGAAAATATGAAAGCAGCCAATTGCAGATCTTTATTGTTCGTCGCCGTGGTAATACCAGTTCTTCTCGCGATTGGTCATGCGCCTGATGGAATTTACCGCACGGAATATTCATTGTGCATCGTAGATACCGGCAATCATTGCGACCAGCATAACGTGCAATGGCATAACAAGGGTAGCGACGACGAATACCTGCTTGGGTTTGTCGAAATCAACGATCAAGGGCAAATGCGCGATCGTGCGCAAATGGCAGCGATTCTGGATCATTATTATACGGTTGCGGCGCGGGATAGTTTGCTGATTACTGTTTATGTGCATGGTTGGCAGCATAATGCATCGTCGGATGATTCGAACGTCGCAAGTTTTTCCGGGTATTTGCAAAAACTCGGTTTGGTGGAAGCGGATTTGGCTAAACGGCAGAATCGGCCACCGCGCAAGATCGCCGGCGTTTATGTCGGATGGCGCGGTCAATCGATTGAAACCCCCGGACTCAATTTGTTTACTTTCTGGGAGCGCAAAAGTACCGCATTGGATGTCGGTTATTTGGGAATTACCGAATTGTTTCTGAAGCTGGAAGAAATCAGTAACGTCCGGAACAGTTGGAGTCCGCCGGTTAAAAGCCGCCTTATCCTTATGGGGCATAGCTTCGGTGGTCAGGCCGTTTATGGAGCGACGGCGCAAATTCTCGCCAGCCGCTTTATCGATAGCCGCGAACACAAAGCCGTTCAGGACGATGCCAAAGGTTTTGGCGACTTGGTGGTATTGTTCAATCCGGCTTTTGAAGCATTGCGTTATTTGCCGTTGTACGATCTTTCCAATAGCCGTTGCAGCTACTTTGAGAGTCAGCGTCCGCGATTGGCGATACTGACCTCGGAGACCGACTATGCAACGAAACTGGCTTTCCCTGCCGGACGGTATATGTCGACCTTATTTGAATCGTATGACACCATCGATCGTACTTTTTGCAGCGGAAAACACAAACGTGGACTGGTATTGGATGAAGGCGATGCTGATCGAACCACGGTGGGGCATTTCGATCCTCTGATCAGTCATGAATTGACACCGGTTTTAAAAGCCGAATCGCTCTCGATCGAGGCATACGACAATATTGATAATGTGTGGGGATTGCAGGTTCCTGGCGCAACGACAATTTACGGACGTACTGCATTAAAACATTTAAATCGCACGGAACCGAGAAATCCGTATTTGAATATTCGTGTCAGTACCGAACTGATTGCGGATCATGGCGATATCTGGCGAGATGAAGTACAGGAGTTCATTCGTTTGTTGGTAGTACTGGCGGCGCATGATGAAACGCTTGATGAAGCAGCGCGGTTGCCGGTAAAAGACATTAGTCGAATCTCGGATTAGCCCGGAGCAGTTGTCATCTATAGATAATGCGTAACTACAAGATTACCGCCTCGCAGCTTCGCTTGACGAGCCGCTTCAGCAGCAGCGTTCAGTAACTCCGAAAATTCCGCCTTAAGGTTCTGGCGTAACTCAGCAACGCCGAAACTGGCGGAAATATCGAGACCTGCCGGTTGTTTTTTTTCAATAAAACTTCGTATTTTCTCCGAGATGATCAGGGCATTCGAAATATCGCAATGTGACAGGATCAGAACGAACTCGTCTTCGCCATAGCGCGTTGCGATATCTTCCTTGCGGATTGTTCGTAAGATGGTTGCTGCTATTTCCTTGAGCACGCTATCACCGTGCGCATAGCCATGAAATTCATTGATTGTTCTGAATTTATCGATGTCGATTACGATCAGACTGAATGCGATGCCATGCCGGGTGGCTTCGCTGAGTCTGGATGGCGCGGTTTCAAGCAGAAATGTGCGATTGTAAAGCCCGGTGAGCTGGTCTTTAAGCGCCAATTCCTGCATTTGATGTTGCTGATCGATAGTTTTATCAAGGAGTTTCTTGCTGGTAATCAGATTATTGACTCGTGTTAATAATTCCTCATGAATGACAGGCTTACTAACATAGTCGTTGACGCCGCAACGCAATAATTCAATTTTGCTTGTTGCGTCATTAAGCACTGAAAATACAAGCAACGGTACAAATTTTTTGCCGTTCTCCAAGTTGCGTATGGTTCTGATAACGCTATGACCGTTTAGCTTACCTTTGAGCAATATATCGGTCAGCACCAGATCATATGAATGGTCCTGGAAAGCTTGTAATCCTTCTTCGCCGCTGGTGAAATGATCAACGGTATAGCCGCAATCATTGAGAAACTTGGATGTCGGGTTAGCGGCTGAAAGATTGTCTTCCAGATACAGAATGCGGCCGCTCATCGTTTTGCTATATTTCTTTCGTGAGAACTGGGCGGCGTAGCTAGTGATTTTATCCAGCTCATGTTTTGCGAATATTTCCGTTACACCGGCTGAGTATGCCTCATCCAGAAGCTTTTTATCTTCATTGGCGGTAATCATGACCAGCGGTATTTGCCGGGTTCTTGAATCCGCGCGCATCTGTGACGAAAACATGGCGCCATCCATATCTTGTAGGTGGGTTGCGATAAAAACCAGATCAAATGACCGTTGTTTAAGAAGTGTCAGCGCTTCGTTGCCGGTTGAAACTTGCTTTGTTCCGAGCCCCCCAGATTCAATCGCGGAAGTTAGAAGTTTTTGATAGGTTCTTGAAGGCTCAACAATCAATCCTTCCATATTCTGGCGCTCCTTTTGCTGGAATGGGTAGGGTGTTAATGAATCGAGGATGTCATCAGTAAAGCGGAGTGTTATAGCGACATATCGATTGTTTTTTTTAGAAAATTCTTAAAAAAACGGGGTCAGCAGCTAAGTTTTGATTTTTGGGCGAAGGTAACCACATGAGTTCCGGCGCTCATGCTTTTGATGTGGTAAGTTAAGTGTCTTAGGAGCAGGATTGAATCAGCAAGATCGGTACTTTTGTGTTCACGGCATTGAAATGAAGTTATTACTCAGCTTATGGACAATGGCATAAGTATTTTCCATATCCGTTACTAATCGCCACGCACTGCGTATTGATCCATGGCTTCCCCCCGGAAGACTTGTCACAATGGTTCGATAATCTTTACTATTAACGTGTCATCGGCTTGGAAGCAGGTGTAGGTGTGGAATGCTTCGGTGTACCTTCGGCCAGTGGCAGGGGTGATTCGATTGCTGGAGTGAGAGACGTGCCGTTAGCTTTAATGGTTTCCTGTTGCGTAGTTGTGGTTGCAGGACTGGATTGCGTTTCAGCCGGTTGACTGGAGACAGAATCAGCACCTTTCGGGAATGCTTGCGTCAATCGGTCGAAAACGCCGTGTTGCCACAGCAACGCGATCGCTCCCAGCAACGTCAATAAGATGAGATAGAGCTTCCAGGGACGCTGTTTTTCCGCATAAGGATCAGCCAACGATCTTTGTGCGCCGGGTGGCAAGGTAGCGAGTTTGGTCAATGATGCCCCGAATGGGATATTGATAATGGCGCGGGTGTTAACGGCCCAGCCGTTGCCATCGAGCAATGGTGCCAGATTGCGCTTGCGCAACTTAAGATATGCCAGCAGCATCGAAGGACCGGAGATCACTAAAATGATGCCCAGGATGGCCAACGGCATTTGCCACCAAGTCAGGCTAATGAAGCCTGTGACGATTGATGCAATGGCGGTGCCGATGGCGCCGATGGCCAATCCGATGGCGGCAAAAATCCCGGCAAACTTGCCGACATCGAATGGTGTCGCTGGTGGTGGTTTACTGGCATCGGCAGCTTGCGCAGTGCCGCTGATCCCGGCAGCAGCTTGATCTTGCACTGCTTTTTCACGAGCGCTGGCGAATTTCTCCAGTTGTTCACCGATCACTTTGCCGATGCGCTTGAATGGATACCAGAATGATTGCCTGACGCTGATCGGGTGTTCAATGATTTTAACGATGGTGGCATCCCAATCCTGGTTATTACGGTCATAAAAAATACCGTTGCGTCCGATCATCAGGTTGTCTGCGTCACCATCGGTGAAAGCCGCGACAATGTTGATTTTCTCACTGCCACCTTTACGTTGGCATTCACAATAAGCGAGATATATGCCACTGAGATTGGCCATGCTGCTATGTTTATTGATGTCGCTGATGCGCAAGCAGAAATCGCAGGTACGGCCGTCGAGATACAACGAACCTGCGAGAAAAATGGCTTTATTTTGAGCGGTATAGAAATCCCGGAACGATACAAAATTATTCAACAGTCGAAATAAATCGCGATGCAGGCGGATAAGTTTCTCGACCGAATAAATGGCATCAACCGTAGCGGCGAGCGATTTATCATGCTCTATTAGTTGCAACAACTTTTGTTGGTAGCCGCCGCCGAGGATTTCACGCACACGCTTGATGCCAAGCGAATCAACCAGTGCGCCTTGCTTGATTCCCAGCCAAGCTTGGTGCGCGGAAAATAGCTGGCACAATTGCCGCCATTGCACATAGGTGAGTGAGGTTTGATTTCCAAGCAAAGGATCGACAATCATTGTCTTGAATTCCGTGATGGCGTCAAACCAGGCCGGGTTGATGCCGCTCTCAAGCGGCAGTGATTTGTTCGCGGCGATAGTGGCCAGTGGAAGTGTAGCAATTTGCTCGGAATGAGCCGATAAATCAATTTTTGTCAGTGTCTGATATTCAGTCAATGCCGGATTAAGCGATTCTGCGGCGCGTTGGTCGTATTGGGCTATTTGGCAGCGGGTGAAGTAATCGTCAATTTTTGCATGCAAGCGATCCAATAGTTTTTTCGCGGCTTCGGTTGATTCACCCAATGGTAGAATAGTCTGTGCATTTTTTTCCGCAATTTGCCACCAACTAGAGTAGGCGCGTGCTTCTGCAAAAAATTGCTCAATTTTTTGTTCGGAAATGCCGGGCTGACCAGAACGATCTATTTCCGAGCCGGCGCATTGCATGATTTCTGTAATGACTTGTTGCACATCGGCTTTATCGGCGGAGTTTGCCGGGATGATACCGTCACCATTGAATTGAGTGCTGGCATAAATTTTACTGAGATCGGCGGTGTCTTCGATGGTAATGACCGATTCTCCGTTTTTTCCGATGTTTTGCAAAATATGCCTGGCAGACGCCAATATGGTTGCACCTTCAGTTGTGCCGTCGTTGATTGCATCGAGCAGCAAGGGCGCGTGGCCGTATAGCAAATCTTCCGGGTTTTTCAACAAAGCGGTTGCCCAGTTCGTGGCTGCGATAATTTCCGGCACGCGGATGTGTCCATCGCCGTCAGTATCAATGAGTTGCAGCGTTCTGGCGTCAAATTCGAGGTTGTTGACCGGGCAACTCAATGCCGCCCATAGTTTGGGATCCAATTCACCGAGTGCTTTCAAGTCGGCTGCAGTGTCCAGCCGCACTTGATCAAAGCCGCCAGAGCGGAAGAAACGCCATTTGTGTGAGAAATTCATAAAACTCTACGCATTAAGTTGATAAAAGTATGGACTGATAATCACGGCTGCGTTCGTGACAGGCATAACTTAGTGTGATTATGAAATAAATCGCCGGAGAGTCCCAATATTTCCGCTTCGTTCTGACAAATTTGCATTTTTGAGTGATTCAGAGCGGTTCCTTCGAGACGCGCCGGTAACGGTTGAGCGCGGCTGATTGGAGTGGCAGCTTGCTTGTACGCAAGTGATTCAACTTCCAATCGCACCGGTGCTGTGCCGGCCGAGCCAAAATTAAGTTCCATTGCAGCATGCTTGGATAAATTGATCACTCGATTGCCACCGCCACCCCAGCGATCGTTAATTCTGACAATGACTTGATCATTCGATTGTAAGTTTGTAACGCGCACCCGGCTGCCAAGCGGGATGGTTTTGTGCGCCGCTGTTAATAGCTCTGGATCGTAGGGTTCACCGCTGGCAGTATAACGTCCTTTCATTTCAGCGGCGTATATCGTCGCTGTTCCGGTTTCCGCAGGCCAAGATACTGTTTCCAGGCTATGAATTTGCCTATCCGATGGCGTCGTAATGTTTTCTGTGACAGATTGAGCTGTGTGCTCGTTTGTATTAATTCTGGTTGATGCTGCCATTAATTCAACTGTGACTATCACTCCGCTTGCTAGAGCAGTTAGTACTGTATTTTTATGCGGCATTTTATCAATCGTTATGTCTTCCTGAATTCTGACATGCATCTTAGCATCTATTGCAGCAAGCGAAAATCCGTTGTTTTTACAGAAAGAAATGTGTCAATAAGGCATTACATTAAGATTGATAATTAACCATATGATTTTCTCGAGGAACGATCCTTGAACTGCGCTTATCCAAACTTATGGAAAGAAGTCGATCAAAGGGTGCTGGTTAGAATTTGGCGCCTGTTCCAATCAATTCCCCTGAGGTAATTTTGTATGAAAAATTTTCGGGATCCAAACTATCGATAGGATGACCGTCAATCTCGGCGTAGGGGTACATAAAGAAAGGTATTTTTCCGGCATTCGGTGGACTCAAAGTCAAATCGTCGGCATGGTTGTAAGTTAGCCAGTTCATTTCCCAACTACCAAAGAATTGCTCTTTTAATCGTGCGATTTTTGGATCATCCAACGCGATATCTTCCAGTTTTGAGACTTGCAGAATATCGGCCGGATTAACCGGTATCCAGCCCCGGCCTGCCAAGAAAAACTCAGCCCGGCAATGTTGCGAGTGGCTGATGTCGCCATACTCACCGATACTGGGGTGCAATTTGGATTCACTAATACGAATACCGTACTGGTTGCGAGCAGGAATATTGGCAGCTTTTGCAAGTGCGACGAATAATGAATTGATATCCACGCATTTTCCGCTCAGTTCATTTTTTTCCAGCATGGATTTAACATTGCCTTGGCCTCGACCGCGCGTGCCTTCATCGTATTGCGCATTATTAATTACCCAATCGTAAATAGCTCTTGCTTGTTCCAACGGTGTATCTGCTTTTTTATCCCGGATAATGGCATGAACAGTTTCTCGCACAATGCCATTGGTCGGTTTCAAATGAGTCGGATTAATATAATTTCTGATACTGGCGGGCAAAGCCGCATGCTTACTGGCGTGATAATAAGTCGGATCAATGGCGTGATGCGATGTTTTAACGATGCAGCTGACGGTGACATGGCGCTGATCACTCTTTTGTTTTCCGTGCCATTCCGCTTTAAAGACAGGGAAGCGGCTTGTCCCCACGGTTGCAAATGTTGCTTTGGTGGCATTACCATGCCAATTGCTGCCTTGCGTAAATTGAAAAACGGATTCATTAGTATCGGGTAGCGGCAGCCACAAGTGAGCGGATTTCCCTTTGGAGGGCAAATCAACTTGATAGGTTAACCGATAGCTGGTCCAGTTGCTGAAATCCGATGAGAGCAGCTGCGAAGCCATTGAGGTTGAAACCGGGAGATAAAGTGCACTTGATCCAATGAGTTTAATAAATTCCCTGCGTTTCATGGCTTCCTTCAGAATTGAGTTTTAAAATGCCGCTGATTCTATCCGATCAATTTTTTATGTCAATGTAAAGCAAAACACCTTATTTTATGATCTCTGATCCGACTCAATTATTACCGGTTATTGAAATTGAAACCGGCTTTTCACAACCGGCTTATACAATCATTTGGTTGCACGGACTGGGTGCGGATGGCAACGATTTTGTGCCAATAGTGGGAGAACTGGATGTACCTTCGCAAGTATCGATTCGATTTGTTTTCCCACATGCACCGGAGCGGCCTGTCAGCATCAATAACGGCTATGTGATGCATGCTTGGTATGATATTTATCATGCCGTAATTGATCGGCAACAAGATGAAATTGGAATTCGCGCATCACAAAAAGCCATTGATCGGCTAATTCAACGCGAGATCGAGCGTGGAATACCTTCGAAAAATATTATTGTGGCGGGATTTTCTCAGGGAGGCGCAATGGCTTTGCAAGTCGGATTGCGTCAGACTCTTCCATTGGCGGGAATCATCGCGCTGTCCTGTTATTTACCTCTTGCGGAAACGCTTGATACGGAAGCAAGCGATGCAAACGCTACAATTCCGATTTTGATGATGCATGGCACCTATGATCCAATCGTGCCGCTTCCTTTCGCCATTTCTTCCAGGGAAAAATTGTTATCCGCAAAATATTCCTTGCAATGGTATGAATATCCAATGGCTCACTCGGTATGTGCCGAAGAAGTTGCTGATATCAGTCGCTGGCTGCAAGGAAGATTGATTAAGTGAAGCTATACGAAGTTGTTCATAATGATTTTAAATTGACTTCAGTTATAGAAAATGCTTAATACGCATTATCTTTTTTGAATACGACGAGGACGGTTTTGAAGATGATCCAGAGGTCGAGCCAGATGGACCAGTGCTTGAGGTAATAGAGGTCGTGTTCGATGCGGGCTTTCATTTTTTCGAGGGTTTCGGTTTCGCCGCGCCAGCCGTTGACTTGCGCCCATCCGGTGATGCCGGGTTTGGCTTTGTGGCGCAGCATGTAGCCTTTGATGAGTTTGCGGTAGAGCTCGTTATGCGCGACGGCATGGGGGCGGGGGCCGACGATGCTCATTTTGCCTTCGAGCACGTTAAAGAATTGCGGCAGTTCATCCAATGAAGTGCGTCGCAGAAAACCGCCGATTCTGGTGAGCCGTTGGTCGTTTTGTTTGGCTTGCTGGATGTTGGCGCCGTCTTCGGTGACGGTCATGGAGCGGAATTTGTAAACAATGATTTCTTCGCCATTCAAACCGTAGCGGCGTTGCTTAAAGATAACCGGGCCGGGAGAGGTGAATTTCACCGCCAGGGCAATGCACAGCATGACCGGGGATATCAGAATCAGGATCAGCAGCGCCAGTATAAAATCGCTGGCATTTTTGACCACGCCGTCGATGCCGGTGAACGGCGATTCGTTCATGGCAACCACCGGAAGATCGCCGATATATTCGAAGCGCGCTTGCATCAAATCGAAGATATAAATATCCGGCAGGAAATAGATCGACGTGGTGGTATCCGGCAGTTCATCCATCAGTTTCTGGATGCGCGGTTGCGATGCCATCGGCAGGCTGATGAACACCATCTCGATATTATGTTTTTGAACGTAGGGCACGACATCGTTTAATCCACCCAGCCGCGAACCGAAGCTGTCCGGCCGGGTAACCGGACCGGCCGATTGCAGATCCGCCGCTTCATCGGCGTGAGACCCTGCAATACCGGCGATCCGTGAACTGCTGCGCTCGTCAAAGAAGCCTTGATAGTTGATCAGCAAGAAAGGCAGATCCGCGATGTGCTTGATGAATTGCAGACTGGTTTCGTTCGCGCCGATAACGACTGCCGATCGCAATTCGCCTTTGTTGTAGAGGTTGGTGACGATGCTGCGCACGGTCAGATGGCTGATAATCAGCATCAGCGGCGTGACGGCAAACCAGGTCAATAACACCTGCTTGGAGAACTGGTTGTGAAACTTGGTGGCGTAACCGAGAAATATCAAAATGGCGACAATCACCAGCCAACCCATGATGGTATCGCGCACATACGCAAGCAGCCGCCCTTTGCGCCAATTGCGGTAAATCAGAATACGCTCGTAAATATAGGTGGACACAAAGAAGGTGATGATCACCAGCACCAGGTAATAGCTGGTAAAGTCTTCGTGATACATCCAGGTGGTTAATATCAGCATGCTCCAGATAATGAAAGGATCGAGCAAATGCTTGAAAAAAGCGACGATAGGTAAATCGTTGACTGTCATTGTCTTCCGTAAGTATATTGCACACCGAGGGTGGCGCCATTGGCGTTAAATCCGCCCAACGCCTGATCGGTTTTTAAATCCATGTGATACGCCGTGGCCGTCAGTTGCAATCCGCGGTAAGGCACGTAGGTGAGCCGCATGGTTGCATTGCGTATGGTATTGTTAATACCGAGCGGCAACGCGCTATCGGTTAAAAGCACAAAATTATTAAAATCCCGTGTCTCATAAGAGAAATCCCCCTCCAATCTGACTTTGCGCGAGATATTCCACGAAGGGATAACGCTGACGCCGGTATTAAGGCTATAACTTGCGGTCAGTGCTTGCAAAGCGCCGGTTTCGCGCCAGCCGTTGACTGTCAATCCAATTTTTTCCGTTGGCTGCCATTGATAAGCCAGCCGGGCGTTAAAGCCGCTGAAATTCCGTTCCGAGAAACTGGCGTTGGTGCGTTCCACCCATCCACCACGCCAAGTGAAATTGGATTTTCCTGTAACCGCCCAAACCACCCGGCTCATGACTTCTTTTTGATCATAGCTGTTGTCTCTGGCAAAACCATCCGGCCCCAACACGCGCACCGGAAAATCACCGATGGCGTAACGAAAGTCGATACCGACGGTATTGCGATGCGCGGTTATGTAATCAATACCGCCTTCAAATCGATCCTCAGTCCGGTTAAGAAAACGGAATACGTTACTGGCACTATCGCTGCCGGTACTCAGATCATAGCGTAAATAATCGGCGGTCAAGCGCCAGCTCGGATGGAAGCGCCATGCGCCATTGAAAAACGCCGTTTGTTCGGTACGGATGTTTTTTAACCCCGGTTGAAACAAAAATGGCGCTAACGATTGTACATAGCTGGCGCCCATATTACCTTCCAGCCGGTTGCCGAGATACCAGTTCCAATTGCCGTTGAAACTTTTCAGATCATTGTTCATTTGGCTGAATCGTTCAAAGCGCGTATGCGTAAAATTCGCATTGGCGGTTAAGCGCTGCCGGCTGATTTGCTTCTCAAACATCATCCCGCCGGTTAGGCGATGGGATATGTCAGACAGATTTCGCGTCCCCAGCAATGGCTCGGGATCGACTCTGTCGCGAATACGCAACATGTTGTCATCGGCAGTGAAAGTGTAATTGCCATAAGGTTTGAATACCCGGCCTATCACCGAAGCAGAAGCCATCGAACTAGAGAGCAGCACAAGAGATGAACACAATAGGCATAAACCAATGAACCGCAGAGCGCAAACCGGACCGCGCTTAAAATACCGTTGCATGAATCTGGAATGGGTTTCTATAAATGAGTACCTCATGGGTTGGATCTCAGAACTTTCCGTAATCGGATATCAGTGATTCTCGACAGAGCATACCGCTTTTGCTTGACATGTTCTCATAAAACTATTTTATACCAACACTTTTTGCACCTTCTGCCCATCCCTTTCGTCTTACTTACAACAGTTTTTCATTGTAATCGCATCGTTACTTTGCCAACATGATCTTTTTGAGCTAATTGGGATATTTAAATGTGCTTACGCAAAATCCAGGAAAATTTTACGACAGAAAGCATGAAATCTTAATTTGCAATAGGAAGGGATATCGCACAGTATTTAGACGATGAAATGGATTAGATTTTCGATAACGATCATTTTGAAATGAGGTGTTATTTCATGCACTGGAATTCTAGGTCGAGAGTGTTCTCAAATAACAATTTAAACTGATGCAAGGAGAAACCGATGAAATTCACTTCGCTTACTCAGCGCTTCGCCGTCTGGTTTACCCTTGTTTCTTTATTACCCATATTACTGATTGGCAACAGCTTGTTGCATACGTTTGAAGCTGAAATCAAGAAAACGGCAATCGGCAGTGTTTCGGCTATTGCCGACAAAAAAGTCGAGCAGATCGATAGTTATTTGCAGGAGCGTTTGCTTGACGCGAGCTTACTGCGTGATGCAAGTACGACTTATGACGCAATGATAGAGCTTTCAAGAATATTTTATGAAAGCGGGGTTAATTCGGATGAATATCATCGATTGGACGCCAGCTACCGTGAAAACTTCCGGCGCTTTGTGCAAGAAGCAAAATATTACGATCTTTTTTTAATTTCATTAAAAGGCGATATTGTTTATTCGGACGCGCATGAATCTGATTTTGCAACGAATTTATTCACGGGGCCTTATCGCAATACCGGTCTTGCAAAAGTGACGCGCCAAGCGCTGGATAATTTAGAAAGCGGCATTTCCGACTTTGAATATTATGAGCCTTCCCGTGGAGCGATAGCCGCCTTTGTTGCAACACCAATCATAGTATCCGGGGAATTAAAGGGAGTGCTGGCATTACAAATCTATAGCGAACGGGTTTTTGCGGTGATTGCAAATAATGTGGGATTGAGCGATAGCGGTGAAACGCTGGTTGCCCGTTTAGAAGATAAGCATACAGCGCTCATTATGGCGCCATTGAAATATGATACTGCCGCGGCTTTGAAACGCACCATTCCTCTCAACAATTTACCGTCATCAACAGCGATACAACATGCATTAAGCGGTAATTCCGGTGGTGCAATTACCGTAGATTACCGGGGCAAAGAGGTTGTTGCAGCATGGCGCTATTTGCCAAGAATGAAATGGGGAATTGTCGTTCATATCGATGTCGATGAAGCATTTGCTTCGGTTTATTCGGTTCATTATATGGGATTGATGCTGTTAGCTATCACATTGCTGGTCGCGTTGTTTGGTGCGGTGTTGTTTAACCGCCGGGTTGTAGATCCGCTGAAGCATTTGAACCAAAGCGCTTTGGATATTTCGGCAGGTAATTTTCATCAGCGCGTTACGGTAGAAGGCTGGGATGAGATGCGGCAATTGGGTGAAACCTTCAATGTCATGGTGGAACGGTTAAACGCCAGCAATGTGGAACGTGACAAGGCTGAAGATAATTTGCTGCAGTTGAATCAGGAATTGGAAGAACGGGTAACGACCCGAACGGCTGATTTGCAACGTGTCAATACCGCATTGGCAATCAAAGAAGAAGAAATGCGCTCCGTGGTGGAACATATGGTCGACTGCGTTGTGACCACCGACGAGCGAGGAACAATCCTTTCTGCGAATCCGGTGATGGAGAAATTGTTCGGTTATAGTCACGATGAAATGATCGGGCAAAATATTGCGATCATCATGCCCGAACCTGATCGCAGTCAACACGAAAGCTACATGGAAAATTATTGCAGAACCGGACACGGTCAGGAGTATGTCGGCCGCCCGTATCTTTCAGGTTCTCATGGGATCGGATTGGGGCGGGAAGTAGTGGGTGTCAACAAAAACGGAGAACGGTTGGAACTCTATCTGGCGGTCAGCGAATATTTCGTGTCCGGTAGAAGGCATTTCACTGGCGTGATGCGGGATATACGCGAGCACGTCCGTATCATGCAAGACTTAAGACAAGCCCAGATTGATGCCGATCAAGCCAATAAGGCCAAATCAGCGTTCCTGGCAGCCATGAGCCATGAAATCAGAACGCCGATGAACGGCGTAATCGGCATGATTGACGTGTTGCGGCAAACCAGTCTCAGCGGTTATCAAATGGAAATGGCGAATTTGATCAGGGATTCCGCTTACGCATTGCTTGCCATCATCGAGGATATTCTGGATTTTTCCAAAATCGAGGCCGGCAAGCTGGAAATCGAGAAAATTCCTATGTCAATTGGCAGCATTGTCGAGAATGCTTGCGGCATGTTGGCGCATTTGGCTCTTAACAAGAAAGTCGAATTAACTTTGTTCATTGACCCCTCCATTCCTAAGAATGTGTTGGGTGACCCTCTGCGATTGCGTCAAGTACTGGTTAATATCATTAATAATGCAATCAAATTTTCCAGCAAGCAGGAGAAGCAAGGCAAAGTTTCGGTACGGGTTCTATTGACGGAATCCGACTCGGATAAAATTGTAGTGACGTTCCAAATTACCGACAACGGAATCGGTATGGATAAAGTGACACAGGAGAAGTTGTTCAAGTCCTTTTCGCAGGGAGATCCATCGACAACACGGCGATTTGGCGGAACCGGTCTTGGTTTAGCGATTTCTCATCATCTTGCTGAATTGATGGATGCGGAAATCACCGTTCACAGCGAACCGCAGCATGGTTCCGCTTTTATTATCCAAATGCCTTTTATTTCTTTGCCTGATGAACCTAGCGCTCTACAAGCCATTGAAGATCTCGCGGGGCTTAATTGTTTGATTTTGGGGGATAATGAAGGTTTAACTAACGATTTGGCGGTTTATTTACAAAGTGCGGGCGCGGAAGTTATGCAATTGACCGATTTTTCGCAATTGCATCAGTTGGTGCAGCGTTTAGCGCCAGGGCTTTGGCTTGTTGTGATCGATGCGGGGCAGCAAGGGCCATCGATTGACGAGCTTCGAGCCGCATTCAATAAGCGTTCGGAACAAATTAAAGCCACTGCGAGAAACGCGGAGGGCACATCAACCGCGTATATTGAACCCCGGTTTGTGGTGATCAAGCGCGGCCGCCGCCGGCAAGCGCGGATTGAAGATATTGATATTATTACGCTTGACGGTGATGTGATGTACCGCCAATCATTGTTGAGAGCGATGGCAATTGCTGCCGGAAGAATTGACGCACGTGAGGAAAAAATACCGGTAATCGATTCGTTTAAGCAAATGCCGGTTGCGATGTCACGTGAAGAAGCCTTACGCCAAGGTAAGTTAATTCTAGTTGCTGAAGACAATGAGATTAATCAGAAAGTTATCCGGCAGCAACTCAATCTGCTCGGTTATGCGGCTGATATTGCGAACGATGGCGTGGAAGCGTTGAAACGTTTGCAGCAATGTGATTACGGATTGCTACTGACAGATCTGCATATGCCTGAAATGGATGGAATCGACTTGACGAAAACGATTCGAATAGAGGAATCCGGAAAGAAACATCTGCCAATTGTTGCATTGACAGCCAATGCGCTAAAAGGAGAAAAAGACCATTGCTTGAGCGTCGGCATGGATGACTACTTGAGTAAACCGGTGCAACTAGATGATTTGCGAATGTTATTGGAAAAGTATTTGCCGATTTCCAAGTCTGAGTCAGAAATGACGGCGCATGCCGGAATGATTGAATCCGCCGATGGTGCATCCGTAACAGCATCGGTTGTGGATCTCGAAGTGTTAAGAAATCTGGTCGGCGATGATCCGATGACGATTCAGGAATTACTTTCGGAATTTCGAAGTGACGCTGATAAGATCGCATCAGAAATGCAAGATGCATTTAAAGCTGGGCAATTTGCTAAGGCTGGATCGTTGGCGCATAAACTCAAATCATCTTCGCGTTCGGTTGGTGCGCTAGCGTTGGGTAATGTGTGCGCGGAAATTGAACAAGCCGGAAAAAACAATGATGCTAAAGCACTAACAGAATTAATGCCGCAATTCAATGTGCATCTGGCGGCAGTTAAATCTTATTTAATAAGTAACGAAACTAAACTGTAGTGGAAATTGATTTCCGCGGAGTTTAATAAAAAGCAGGCATGGACATTCCCATCCAAAGCATCATAAGCACGATCATCGTAATACCAATTCCGATGGTCCCAATGATCATTCCGATCAAAATCGTAATGCCGTCTCTATTGAGGAGCCCTAAGGACATCACCAGAATTCCCCAGCCGGGTGGAAAATTTGTCAAAGGGATAGGGAGCGCGATGGATACAGTAAAAACAAAAGCAAAAATACCGATTATTCGTTCCCATGTGTGGACGCTGATATAAGTCATACGGGGTTGCATCCTGTTCTCTATTTTTTTCAACCAAGGATTTGCTTTGGTAACTATTTTTTCCAGATTTTCTCTTTTAATAACTTTTTTCTCTATCCAAGCCGGAAGCCATGGAGCCCGCATACCTAGAATCATCTGAATGGAGAAAATGAATAATGGAATTGAAAAAAGAGTTGTGTATCCTGGTGGAACGGGGATCGGTATGCAAAGCGGCAACGCTCCGATCGCCATTAAAATGCCAAAACCTCGTTCATGCAGTGCATTCTTGATTTCACCGACGGTCATCGCTTCTTTCTTGTTTTCAATTACAACGATTGCCAGGAAGTCTGAAGTAGGGCGCTCTTTAGTTGTCATCGTCAACTCCTATGTTTAATTGCGAAGCAAGTAGCGCAACAGTGGTCTATTCATAGCGGAGCGCATCGACTGGTTTGAGCGAAGATGCTTTTTTCGCTGGATAAAATCCAAAAAAAATCCCGACGGCGGACGAAAATAAAAACGCCAAACCGATCATTCCAAGCGTGATTACGATCAGCATATCTGCAAACCGGCTTACAACCCAAGCCCCCGCAATTCCAAGCAGCAATCCAATACTGCCCCCTAAGATACAAATCATGATCGCTTCCAGTAAAAATTGCGTAAGGATAGCGCGTTGATTGGCGCCCAAGGCCATCCGGATACCGATTTCGCGCGTGCGTTCAGTGACCGATACCAGCATGATATTCATGATGCCGATGCCGCCGACCATCAAGGAAACCGAAGCGATAGCTCCCAGCACAATTGACATAATTTTTGCGGCATCCGTGGCCACATCAGCAATCGCTGTTAAGTTGCGTACTGTAAAGTCGTTTTCCTTACCCTGTTGAATCCGGTGGCGCTGACGCAATAACTGGGTGATTTCTATTTCCGCAATATCCATATCTTCGGGGGATTTTCCTTGCACCAGCATGTAGCGGATAGAACCCGGAAACTGATTGCCTGTGATTTGCCGTTCGCTGGTGGTAATAGGAATATAAACATTATCGTCCTGATCACGCCCGGTCAGGCTTTGGCCTTTAGCCATCAATACGCCGACTATTTGGAAAGGACGATTGGTGATGCGTATCGTTTTGCCGACCGGATCTTCATCGCCGAATAGATTCTTCGCGGTAATCGAACCTAAAACTGCAACCCGGGCGGCAGATCGCAAGTCAGATTCGGTGAAAGCGGTGCCGGATTCCATTTTCCAGTTTCCAACCGAAAAATAATCGGGTGTAGTTCCCGTGATGATGGTACTCCAGTTCTTGGAAGCATAATTAAGCTGTACTGTTCCTGTAGTAACCGGGGAAGTTGCTGCAATTGAGGCTAAATCCGCGACGGCGTAGGCATCAGTGATGGTCAGCGTTCTTACGCTGCCGCTGCCGAAGCTGAAACCACCGGAGGAAGTGGCGCCGGGCACCACGAGGAATAAATTGCTGCCCATCGCCGCGATGGTTTCATTGATTTTAGTGCGCGCGCCCTGTCCAATGGAGAGCATCAGTACCACCGCAGCCACCCCGATAATCATACCCAGCATTGTAAGCCCCGTGCGCAAACGATTTTGCTGCAAAGCGCGGAATGCTTCCCCGAATATTGTAAATATGTTCATCGAATCCGTTCCATTCTTAACGGCTACATGTTATGACTAAATCGGATGGAATCAAACTGAGCCGGACTTATCGATCGCTGTTAATGGTGTTTTTGTCGTCATAAATGACACACCCGTCTTTTAGCCGGATTAAACGTCTGGCATACGATGCGATGTCATCTTCATGCGTTACCAATACGATGGTTATCCCTTGGTCGCGGTTGAGCTGCTCAAACAATCGCATAATCTCCTTGCTGGTTTGCGTATCCAGATTACCGGTGGGCTCATCGGCGAGAATGAGGGGAGGATGATTGACTAAAGCGCGACTGATCGCGACGCGTTGTTGTTGTCCGCCCGATAGCTGGTTCGGTTGGTGCATGGCAAATTTTTCCAGACCAGTGCTGCGTAACAACGCAAGCGCTTGCTGGCGGCTTTTAGAGCGGCTGATTCCGGCATATAGCAATGGAACCGCAACGTTATCCAAAGCTGTCATGCGCTTTAGCAGATTGAACCCCTGAAATACGAAACCAATACTTTGGTTGCGGATGCGTGCCAGTTCATTTTCAGACAATGTCGAGATATTTTTGCCGGACAACCAGTAAGATCCGCTGGTTGGAGTATCCAGACAACCCAGGATATTCATTAATGTGGATTTTCCAGATCCCGAGTGTCCCATGATGGCAACAAACTCACCCTGATGCACAGTGATATTGATGTCAAATAACACCTGATTAATGATGGTTTTGCCGTCGGCACCTTGTAAGCTATAGCTTTTACACAAATCTTCAATTCGAATGACGGTCGTGTCAGAGTTATTGTTTTGAGCCGATGTCATTAGAAAAACCTTAATCGGAACTTACTCTCGGATTCCTTTTTGTCTACCGATTCGCTAATAATGACGGGATCGCCGGGATTCATTTCCCCACTGATGATTTCCGTATAATTTCCATCGGAAATCCCGGTTACAATGTTCACCAGCAAAGGTTTATTTTCCTTAAGAATATAAAGTTTGGAGGACCCACTTTTGGGCGAGGCTTTATCGGAATCGCTCAACTGGCTGTCTTTCGGTTGAAATCGTAATGCTGCATTGGGTACACGGAGTACGTCTTTTTTTTGCGCTACCACAAAGTGAATGTTGGCCGTCATGCCAGGCAATAACTTCTCATCTTCATTATCAACGATCGCTACCACGTTATAAGTTACAACATTTTCCTGGATCGTCGGATTTAACCGGACCTGCTTAACAGTACCGGCAAACTGGCGATTCTGAAATGCATCGACCGAAAAATTGATCGATTGTCCGATATGCAACAAACCGATATCGGCCTCAGCGACGCTGATATTGATTTGCATCCGCCGTAAATCTTGAGCGATTTTAAATAAAGTCGGTGTTTGGAAGTTAGCCGCCACGGTTTGTCCGATATCGACATCACGGGCAATCACAACCCCCGAAATGGGAGAGCGGATAACGCTGTAATTGAGGTTGGTTTGATCCCGCTCCACTTGTGCCTTGCTCACCGCCAATTGTGCGCGTGCAGCTTCGGCTTCACGGATTACGATTTCTAGAGCTTCTGGAGAGATAAATGCTTGTTCTATTAACAATCGTTGACGCTTTAGCTTATTTTCAGCAATTTTTAATGCGGTTTGCGCATTCAGGAGATTGGCTTTCGATTGTTGTAATTGTGCACGCAATAATGCTGGATCGAGCTCGGCCAAAACCTGGCCGATTTCGACGCGATCATTATAGTCTGCGTATAACTTGGCCACGGTACCTGAAATCTGAGTGCCGACATTGACTAAAATGAGTGGTGTCAACGTACCGTTGGCCGAAATGGTTTGAATAATATCGCCTTGCTCGATTTTCCGGGTTTTATAAGGGGTTGTATTGGATTCCTTGTGATTGGCGCTGTACCAATAAGCAATTATGGCAGTCATCAATATGAAAATTAATACAATCCGCTTGCCATTTTGACTAAACATCTGGAGATATCTTTTATTAGGATGAGGAGGTGCTTGTGTCGATTACTTTCGCGTATGCCTAGAAAAATATCAGGCTTGGCATATTTTAAACTTTATTGAGGAAGAGCAGTACCGGAATATGCTTGCTCAGACCCAGTATGGTACGTTGTTAAACATTGGGATTCCGGGTGGTAACGTTTGGCGTTAAGCTCAAAAAACGTAAGTGGCTGGATCTATTGCGGGTCTGGGAAAAGCAATCACCAGCACGAAACCGGTGATTGCTTGATAGTGCTAAGGTTGCAGTTTTTTCATCATTGGCTGCAAGCGTCTAACCGTAGCCGGTGAAATCAAGTCTTTTCTTTCAATCGACTTAATGGCGGAGGCCGGTGCGCAATTTGTCACTTCTACCAAACGGACAATCAGCGGGTTAAAAGTTACATCGACACCGGTATAGCTGCCTGCATCATCGCCGTTTCGATCGCCGCGAAATACAAACTCTTTCACCGGACCGTTGGGACCGCCGCCCTGACGGTCGTCATTATGATCGGTATCTACATAGTGCGCGGTACTTTCAGCGCCGCTGACGATGCGGTCAATGCGCTTTCCGGGAGGGGCGGTATAATATTGTATGATGCGTTCGCCTTCTGCGGTTGTCCAGTCTTTCTGAGTTTCTTGCGCTTTCATCCACAGTCGGAAATTAATATGCGTCCCTTCATTAATCCATTTTGCATTGGCCCAGACTTCCGGGCCGTTACCGTTAAATTCTCTATCGCCTCGTGTATGCGGCGGTGTATAAGTTAACTTAGCTTGAGGCAGTACGGTATGGTCTTCTTCTTTACATACCGGGGTTGCTGGTTGGATAACTGCGATGCTGGAAATTTGGCGGTTTTGCCACTCCAAGGTAAGCCGGTCACTGGTCTTAGACAAAGGAACACCGTTACCGCCTAAATTGAGGGTCATATGATAGTGCGTCAAGCGATCCAGCTCGGATGATACGTCGCGTGTACGCGTGCCCTCGTGCAGCGTGACTTTGATTGGTGTGGTATCGAAATCGTAACCGAAAAATTCCAATTTAGTCCGGCGGCTTGAATCCAGCGCCATGTCGACAGCGGCTGGCGTTACTTGGCACAAAGCTGGTTCAACAGCAGGCACGGGTTGATGCATCAGACGTGCGCGGATTCTGACCAAAGCCTGGCGCACGCGAGCGCCGACAAAATCCATATTACAGCGCAATTCGCCACCGGTTGCGGCGACGCTACGATTTAATAAATCCGAAACTTCATTGCGCACGGTGGATTGTGCGTCACTGGTTAACTTCGAGGTGGTGTCCTGTAATACCGATTGCCAAGAAGCGGAATTCCGGTCTAAGGCGTCAATGGCATCATCAAGAGTGGCTAACGTATTACCGGTGACGTCACTTACGGTATCGGTTATTTTTTCAGTTGCCTTTTCAATCTTGTCAGCGATACTGCAGCCTGTGATTAGTGTCGATAAAAACAACAACGACCAAGGTAAGATCGTGAGAGTTTTGCGGTCGGTTCGAATGAAACGTGATAAAGGAATTAAGGTTGCTGACATGCTGTTATTCTCCTTTGGGTTGTAGGGTAAACTCGCATTGCTAGGGTGCACAGCCGGGTTTAGCTAGCTGACATAGCTATATAAAACGAACGCAAGTTAAAGTCAAATGTGAATAATGGAATTTAATTCATTATTGCTACAAACTTTCTGTGATTGGATTAATTGGGTGATGCAAACAGCAATCCCAGCGCTACATTTATTTTTCTTTTTCTTCCTCATCAATCTGAGTTTGAACTTGCTTTAATCGCGCTTCGATGCTTGAAAGTTGATAAAAATTGCCATTATCGTTTTGCAATGCGGTTTTCAATTGGTCGGCCGCTGCTTTGTAATGGCCTTTCAAAAAATATACTTCCGCTTGCGCACGGTGTTCCAGCATTTTATCACCCAGCAGGGAGTAGCATTGGGCTTGCAGTCCATATAGTTTTGGATCGTTTGTGATCAATTGCAACTGCCGGGTGAGAAATTCCAATGCAGTTTTGATTTGTTTATTCTGGATCAGAGCTTGCGCGTAGCCATGAATCAAGGCGCGATGTTGCGGGTAAATTTTTAAGGCGCTTTGATAAATCTTGAATGCTGCATCCGTTTCTTTGTTGGCGAATTTTACACCGGCTGCGAGTGTTTCGATCATGGCACCGGCAATGACATTCTTTGATTCAATCCGAACAGTCACACCCAATTGATGACCGCTCAGCACCGGCGTTGCCAAATCGTTCTGTAAGAGCTGATACAAGTGCGTTAATTCGGCGTTGGCTTGTTTATATTTTTTATTGCGCATCAATGCTTGAATATAACCGTAGCGTTCCGCAATTTCGTTGCTATAGCGTTTCTCATCCAAGCGAGTTTTAAATTGTGCAACCGCATCATGCGGTTTTCCCTGCAGTGCGCGTAACTTGGATCGAACCAACAGGAAATCGATGCTATCGGAAACTTGGCGATAGGGCATGTCACGGATACGATTCTGAATATCAGCTATTCGTTCGTACGTGATGGGGTGCGTCCGCAAGTAGGACGGCGCGCCGGTTTCGTGAAATCTGCCGGATTTTTGCAGGCGCTCAAAAAAAGTTGTCATTCCTTGGGGATCAAATCCCGCATCAAGCAAGATATTCAAGCCGATCCGATCGGCTTCTTTTTCATGATTGCGGGTAAAGTCCAGTTTGGATTGGATCATGCTGGCCTGTGATGCCACCAAAACCGCTTGGCTCGCTTGAGGATTGGAGCGTGCTGCGATAATTGCAACCGCAAGTGCCGCGATGGATTTAATCCAATCATATTTTTGCGCAGCAATCATGCGTGCGAGGTGTTTTTGCGTGACATGCGCAATTTCGTGCGACATCACCGCTGCCAATTCGGATTCGCTTTGCGCTGCAATCATCAAACCGCTGTTAAAACCCATGAATCCGCCAGGTAATGCAAAAGCGTTAATCGACGGATCCTGAATGGCAAAGAACTCAAATAGCTGATCAATACTGGCTTCATTGGAATTGCTAATGAGCTTGTGGCCGAGATTGCTGAGATAGCTGGCAATTTCAGGGTCGTCCATATAACTCGGATCGGCACGAATCTGGCGCATGATTTTTAAGCCGAGCTGCCGCTCTTGGTGAGGTGTGATGGTCACTTGTGATACATCGCCCAAATCAGGAAGTTCGTGGGCAAAAGCTTTACCTGGGAATAGCAACGATAGGGTGACGATCAGGCAAATCAATTTCATGCGCGAGATGTGAACCAAACTGCTGGGTTCAAACAAATAATTTCTCAGAGAGGTCAGCAACTAATATTAATGATATATATATTCAATAACTTATACTACGTCGATATTCTTTGCTATCGAAAGTAACAAATGCAGCGTTTAATTGGGCATTGTACTATTTGCGCTATTGGACAAAGCAATGATTTTATCGTTGCTCATCTCATAGGCGGTAATTGTGGATTTGTGATTGTTGCTATCTCGAAACCGAGAATATTCGAGATGTTATTTGTTTTCTGTTGACACCGGACTTAATGCTTTCGATTGATTAAAAAATGGAGCCAATGGCTCCATTTTTTGTTAATCAGGCAATGTTAATTAATAAAACTACTGCATCAGTTTTACGCTAAAAAGGCAACTGTGCATCCGGCTTTGCTTGCAGGATATTACGGCGAAAATCCTCTTGAATGCGTTTTAGAGCAGCCGGATTATCCGCTTCAAATCGCAATACTACCACCGGCGTAGTATTGGAAGCGCGAGCCAAACCGAAACCATCCCGGTATTCGACGCGTAAACCATCGGTCGTAATAATTTGTTGCGGACTGTCAAACACTGCATTCTTTTGTAACTGTGCGATCAACGTATGATTTTCTCCTTCCGCAGTTCGGACTTGCAGTTCGGGGGTGTTGAGACTATCGGGTAAATTATTCAATGCCGCGTTCATATCGGTTTCACGGCTGAGTAATTCAAGCAGCCGCGCACCGGCATACAAACCATCGTCAAACCCGTACCAGCGTTCCTTGAAGAATAGATGACCGCTCATTTCTCCGGCTAATAAAGCCTTTTCTTCGATCAGCTTGGATTTGATGAAAGAATGGCCGGTTTTCCACATCACCGGTGTGCCGCCATGTTGCGTGATCCATGGGGCTAAATTCCGAGTACATTTCACGTCAAAAATGATTTTTGCACCGGGGTTGCGCGATAACACATCAGCGGCGAACAGCATCAATTGGCGATCTGCATTGATGATATGGCCGGTTTTAGTGACAATGCCTAGACGGTCGCCATCGCCGTCAAAAGCCAAGCCGATTTCTGCATCGGTAGTTTTTAATGCTTGGATGACATCGGTCAAATTATCCGGTACCGATGGATCCGGATGATGGTTGGGAAAAGACCCGTCGACATCGCAGAATAATTCGGTTACTTCACAACCCAGACCTCGATAAAGTGTAGGTGCAAAAGCACCTGCGACACCATTACCGCAATCCACTACGATTTTAAGCGGGCGAGCCAATTTTATGTCACTGCTAATACGTTTTATGTAAGCATCAACGATATTGTGCTCGGAGTACGATCCTGAGCCTTGGGTCAAATCATTCGTCTCGATACGGATCCGCAATGCCTGAATGGTCTCAGCAGCCAAAGTTTGGCCGCCCAATACAATCTTAAAACCGTTATATTCGGGTGGGTTATGGCTGCCGGTCACCATGACACCGGAGTATTGGCATAATTCATGGGCTGCGAAGTAGAGCATCGGGGTCGCAACCATGCCGACATCAATGACATTGATTCCACTTTTCTGGATACCTCGCGCCAAGGCTTGCGATAATTCAGGTCCGGATAAACGCCCATCGCGGCCAATGGCGATGGCTGTCAGATTTCTAGCTCGTGCCTCGGAGCCAATGGCATGGCCAATCTTTTCAACATTTTCAGCGGTAACCGTTTTACCAACGATACCGCGAATATCATAGGCTTTGAAAATTTCATGAGGGATGATTGGCATTATCAGCAATCCGGTATGGAACGATGAATAAATTCTCTATCGTTGTTGATATAAATTCGCTTAACGTACACTGCTGCAACTATCGTTGATCATCTTCAATGGTGCCCAGCTGTCGCTCCGCCTTTGAGAATATATTGGGTGCCGCAATACGGGCACAGCGCCTCACCGGTCGCTTCAATCGGCAGAAAAACCCGAGGGTGCGAATTCCAAAGCATCATTGCCGGTGTGGGGCAATGTAAAGGCAAGTCCTCTACCGTTACTTCAATGATCGGTGTTTTTTGGTTCGCTGGTTGATTCATCTTTGCTACTCCCGTATTTAATGATTAGACCAAAGTGAGCCAATTATCATGATTTTTGGCCTTACCTTTGACACAATTGAAAAATAAAGTTTGAATTTTTGCAGTAATCGGGCCACGCTTACCTGCACCAATCATGCGGTTATCCAGCTCTCGAATCGGTGTTACCTCGGCGGCCGTGCCCGTAAAAAACGCTTCTTCGGCACAATAGATCTCGTCGCGGGTGATGCGTTTTTCGATAACCGGTATACCTAATTCTGCTGCCAATTCCATAATGGATGCGCGAGTAATCCCTTCCAAACAGGAAGTCAGATCGGGCGTGTACAGTTTACCTTGCTTCACGATGAAGATATTTTCCCCCGATCCTTCCGCTACATAGCCTTCTACATCAAGTAACAGCGCTTCGTCGTAGCCGTTGAGCGCAACTTCTTGATTTGCCAATATGGAATTCGCATAGGTCGTGACGGATTTTGCACGGCACATATTAATATTGACATGATGGCGAGTGAACGAAGAAGTTTTAACGCGAATGCCATTTTCCAGCGCTTCGGCTCCCAGGTATGTTCCCCAGGGCCAAGCCGCAATGGCTACATGAACGGATAGCGTTCTTGCTGAGAGTCCCATGGCTTCGGCGCCATAGAATGCGATTGGGCGAATATAACCGGATGCTAATTTATTCTGTTTGACCACATCGCACTGCGCTTGCATGAGCGTCGCTTTATCGTACGGCATTTTCATCATGAAAATGTGCGCAGAATTGAACAAACGGTCGGTATGTTCTTGCAAACGGAAAATCGCCGGACCTTGGTCGGTTTCGTAGGCTCGCAGCCCTTCAAAAACTCCTAAACCATAGTGTAGTGTATGGGTTAAAACATGCGTATTGGCATCCCGCCAGGGAACCATTTTCCCGTCATACCAGATTACTCCGTCACGGTCAGCCATCGACATCCAGGTACTCCTGATAAAAGTTCTAAAAGCGCATATTCTAACTTATTTTTTGTGCGGCGTTGAATTACCCTGGCTGCGATTGTGTTGCAAATTTTCCCGATTGTTGCTGTGAATTCGAAACCAGGAAATTTCTTCTGCCAATAGCTTTCAACTTCTTTTTACAGGGATATTTCTTAGGTGCGGCAATTTGTCACATTGCATATCGCCATAAATTCTCTGACAATTACGATATTAATAACGCATGACGATGAGGTTTGGTATTCAACTTCCTGAAAAATCTCATTGATATTAATAGGCTGCCTGTACTACTGCAATCCGGTTGATTCTTTGAGGCACTCTCGCAATCGGAAATGCTATGGCACTGACAAAACGACAAGCTTCCCTCCTGCAAATTGCTCAGACGGACTTAACACGTCATCTGGGCAATTTTTTTGCAAAATTTTAGGAATAAAGCACCCCGCCGCAAGCAGCGGGGTATTAACCTCGCTCTTCAATCTGCTGGTTTTCAACCAGCTTTCGCCCCAAGGGGCGGGGAATTAAACCCAGGGAGATTAATAATTGAAAGCTGCGCCAACGATTGCCGGTATAGCTCAGTACTTTCCGAGAAAATCTGCGACTGCGCTTTGAGTATTGATTAACCTTGGTGTTGGCTATATACCGGAATTCAAAAGGAAACAGCCGTTATCTGATTATCGATTCTGATATTGCAAGTAATTTTCGAACTGAGATCGTACATCAACCGGTCGACTTAGCACTGCATGAATTAACGCTAATAATGCATAATCTTCGATAGGGAGTAATTGGTGTTGCTCAATCATTTTTAATGTATGCGGACCTTCTCCGGAAATGTCATTGATTTCTCCCCTGGCAATTTTTCGACCTAGCGCATGATGATGCGAGTTCTCGCTGGTTGCCGTGGTAATGAGATCACCCAAGCCTGATAATCGATAGGGACTATCCGGATGCCCCCCCATCCGCATGACGATCTGTTGCAATTCTTGCAACGCTGCGGTTACCAGATAACCGCGCACATTTGCACCCAATTTCAATTCATCCGCCATGCCAAAGACCATTGCATAGACATTTTTCAAAATGACCGCCCAACTGATTCCTTCGATGTCATCCGTATGTTCCAAATATAACTTGGTGCCAGCAAAACAGTCCTGTATCGTCTTAAAAATCCCGTGATCCCGGCATCCCAATTGCGCAAATGCATAATTACCAGCAAGAATTTCTTCAGCAATCATGGGACCGTACAACAATGCATAAGGACAACTGGGCGGTAAACTTTCAGAAAAGATTTGCGCAGCGGTCTTTCCAGTTTCATCCAATCCCTTCGCAACACTGATGCAAAGGCAATGTTTCTGCAGATACGGTGCGATTCGATGAATGATCTCCCGGTGAGGATTTACGGGTAAGCAGAACATCGCGACATCCGCTCGCGGTATTGAATCTTCTAGCTTAATCGGCGCGTGATTAGCGGGCGGGTATTTGTCCCAAATAGCCAGAGATTGGTGGTTTTTAAGGAGAAATTCCATAGCGTGGCCGATTTCTCCATACTCTAAAATAATGATATTAATCGACATTTTTAAATTATAAGTGTTAATGAAAACAGTACATCGTTTTTATATGGAAAATTTCGCTTAATTCTATCGCTGAGATGTTAGATAATTAGCAAACTGGTTTAAGAATTAATTTTAAATAATTGTAACTAAATGTAAATATGAGATCATGATATGTGCGACAATATGCCGCATTGCAAATAAGAATCGTTACTATTATGATGATAACCTACGTGCATAGTGACATGCTTCAAAATGTTTCTGAACCAGCCGAACCTATTATCTTGAAGGAAAATAATCAGTGCCGCATTTAGCTCGATATCAAATCTCGATTCTTCAGCTCATTCTGGCGATGTTTAAAGCATCGCCCGGTGCGGATAATTTGAAGATTCTTTCATCGCATTTGCATCGCAATCCATCTCTGACAAACCTGGCGCAAAAATTAGCTAATAGCGCATTGTTTTTGGGCAAGAATTATGCTCATTTGGATTCTGAGGCGTTTGCGTACCAGTTCGTCGATGATTTGTTCGGGGCGCAAGTCGCAAATGTCAATAAAATGCTTATTAGCGATTTTATTGTAAATCAAATGGCTGCGGGTGTAGCGCAAGATCAACTCATTGCTGAGTTGACCCATGCTTTATCCGAAATTCCGACATCTGATCACAATTGGGGACAAGCCGTCATTCAACATCAAATCAATGGCATTAATAAAATTCTGGAACACCTATTGGCCGATACCTTCACATCCAACAACTGGACGATCGTAAAGGATCATATGATTATGCAAATCGTAAGTGGTAAAACCCTTGGTGAGACAATCGTATGGGCGATCAATACTGTGGCGAATGTCGATGCTGATAACATTGTCTGGGGTGGTGCCTGCAAGTTATTCAATAATCGTTTAGAGGTTTCAAAATATTATTCGATTGAGATGACGGGTACTTCGATCGATTTCATCACAACCCAAGAAATTCTTTCCGCAGTTTCAGATGATCGGAATACCGTCGATATAGCCAAGTCGATCATTGATTCGAGAATGAAAAATAATGCTTTGTCCGCTACATCGATCGATTTTCAACTCTATCAAACGATTAAGAAGCTCAATGATAACCCATTGCATACAAATGCAGCTCCAACCGAATTAATGGTTGGCTGAATCGAAGTTTCCAATTATGCACAGCGACGGAACTCTTGAGAATCTAATCTAAAATGCTGGCTTATCTAACCAGGAGCTTTTTTTAAAAGCTTGCAATATTGCAACTTTCTGAAGATATTTCCGATTCGGTTAGCAATATCAGAAAATCATACGCTGCAGGTTATTTTTGATACCATTCACAATATCCCTTAATTTTGTGTTTGGTTGGTAGCCGAATTCTATGCCACGCATCGAAGCGAGATTTCAAAATTCACAAGGCGAATTGCTTTCCGGGTCATTGGAATTACCTTCGGGTTCTGTGCAATGTTACGCATTGTTTGCACACTGCTTTACCTGTTCCAAAAACAATCTTGCTGCGACACGGGTTGCCCTGGTACTTGCAGATCAAGGGATTGCAGTATTACGCTTTGATTTTACCGGTTTAGGCGGGAGTGAAGGAGATTTCGCTAATTCTAATTTTTCCTCAAATTTACAGGATTTGATTGCGGCTGCAGATTTTTTGGAAAAAAACTATGATGCGCCTTCATTACTCATCGGTCACAGTTTGGGAGGTGCCGCGGCTTTAGCAGTTGCACATGAACTTGCTTCGATTAAAGCCGTCATCACCATCGGCGCGCCAGCTACCGCAGCTCACATCAAGCATTTGTTCGGAGATTCATACGAACAATTCAGCAAAAAATCAATTGTATCAGTTCAATTATCAGGAAGAAGCTTTAATATAAAGCGGCAATTTATTGATGATTTGGAGAAATATAATTCTGTAGCACATATTGGGGCGTTAAAAAAAGCATTGCTGATTCTTCATTCACCAGTCGATACTACGGTATCAATTGATGAAGCCGCCAGAATTTACGGTGCTGCCAAACATCCTAAAAGTTTTGTGTCTCTCGATCGTGCCGATCATCTTTTGTCTAATCCGGATGACTCGCATTATGTTGCTGAGGTGATTGCTGCATGGGCAAAGCGTTATCTCATAAACGATTTATTACCGAAGGAACAGCCAATCGCTGAAGGCACAGTTATTGTGCGAGAACGCGATAAAAAATTTACTCGCGAGATTCAGACGCATCACCATCGCTTAATCAGTGACGAACCCATTGCATTGGGTGGTTCCGATCTTGGCTTCAATCCCTATGAACTTCTACTGGCAGCATTGGGCAGTTGCACCTCGATGACACTGCGTATGTATGCCAATCACAAGCAAATCGATCTCCAGGATATCCGTGTTGAATTGCATCACAGCCGGGTTCATACGGATGATTGCGCAGATTGCGAACAACAAAAAGCACTGATCGATGTCATGACACGCACGATACAACTGACAGGAAATCTGACCGATCTACAGCGTAACCGGCTGCTGGAGATTGCTAATCAGTGCCCGGTCCATAAAACACTGCAAGATAAAATCCGGATAAATACTAATTTATCGGATTAACTAAATCATGCAACTATCAGATACTATAGATAAATATCGTATTGATAAATGGCTGTTCGCGGCCCGTTTTTTTAAAACACGTTCACTGGCTGCGGAAGCTATCGACCGGGGAAGGGTGACCGTAAACGGTCAGCGAATCAAGCCGGCGAAAGTGCTCGCGATAGGGGATAGATTGACAATTCGCATTAATAATTTTCAGTATGACATTGAAGTGTTGGATTTATCCAATATAAGAGGATCCGCAACGGTTGCGCAGCAACTGTATCGTGAAACCGAGGAAAGCCGGAAGCAGCGAGAATTGCAGGCGGCTCGCTTGAAAGCCCAGCCGCAACCGTTCTATACCAAAGGCCGACCGACCAAGCGTGATCGCCGAAATATCGAGCGCTTTATTTCCAATCACAATGAATAATCCACAATTATGACCAATGATACTTTCAATTTAAGCAAAGAGCAGCTGATTCAACAATCGTTTGTGCAAATGGATCAACATTTGCAAAGCGCTCACTACTCGAAGGCCCAGAAACTGGCATTGACTTGCCGGATTTTGTTCGATAATGGCCACGATTCCGGATTAGCCGGACAGATCACTGCACGTGGCGACACACCGGGAACTTACTTGACGCAGCGTTTGGGATTCGGTTTTGACGAAATTTGCGCGAGTAATCTGTTACTTGTAAATGAAGACCTAGAAGTTTTACAAGGTGATGGCATGGCAAATCCAGCCAATCGTTTTCACTCATGGCTCTATCGAGCCAGACCTGATGTACAGTGCATTATCCACACACATGCAGTGCATACTGCGGCGCTCAGCATGCTGGAGGTGCCTTTGGAAATCTCGCATATGGATAATTGCGTGCTGTACGACGACATCGCTTTTTTGCCCAAATGGCCAGGTGTTCCAGTCGGAAATGAGGAAGGGGAATTGATTTCCAAGGCCATTGGCGATAAACATGCGTTATTGCTGGCTCATCATGGGCTTTTGATTGCCAGTTCGAGCATTGAAGAAGCTTGCATTCTGGCGCTTGCATTCGAACGGGCGGCAAGGATGCATTTGCTGGCGTCTTCCGCAGGCTCGATTCAACCGATTGATCCTGACCTTGGACGGGAAGCACGCGACTGGATTTTGCGTGGTCAGCGTAGCGCAGTTGCATTTGCCTATTATGCGCGGCGTACTCTGCGCAAAGGCCCTGAGTGTCTGGATTAATCCGCATCAAACCGAATCGTTGCTACACTAGCAGGCCGTTGAAAAATGTTTTCGAGGCAGCCGATACAAGGCAAAAACAGGCGAAAACGCGCAGTTTATGCGGTATAAATGAGCATTTTGAGCTTGTTTTTAACACCGTAGCGGCAACGCAGATAGTTTTTCAACGGCCTGCAAGGGTTAGTATGTTGATGGTTCACAGCCTGTCAGTCGTCCGGGAATATTCCGGTCCATGCAATGCCATCATTACCGATGGCACCTCGAAACATGCCGCTGGTATTAAATCGCATCACAAAGTCGCCTTTAGCATTCAGTACAATTAAGCCGCCGTCACCGCCGAGACTCGATACTTCTTTCAGCGTACCGTCGGCAGCTTCAGAGATCGGTTTATGCAGCAATTTGACTTGTGCGGCTGTTTGATAGGCCGCTGCGGCACGGATGAACACTTCTCCGGTACCGGTTGCGGATACTGCAACCGAGTGATTGTCGGCGTACGTGCCCGCACCGATGATCGATGAATCACCCACGCGCCCCCGTTGTTTGTTGGTCAAACCACCAGTCGATGTGCCGGCGGCAAGATTGCCATGCCGGTCCAGCGCCACTGCACCGACAGTTCCATGCTTTTCATCAGTGTTAACAAATGGAGTACTGGAGTCGGCATCGTGGTCTCGCAGCACTTGTTCGTTTGCGAGCGCTTTTTGTAATTGCTCCCAGCGATGCGAAGTATAAAAATAATCCGAATCGACAATCTCCAGTCCTTGTGCGGCCGCGAATTTTTCTGCGCCTGGGCCAATCAGCATGGCATGCGGACTTTTCATCATGATCGCATGTGCAGCGCGTATCGGATTGCGAACCGTCGTAATGCCGGCAACGGCACCTGCTAAACGCGTAGCGCCCTCCATGATCGAGGCTTCCAATTCGTTTTGTCCTTCATGGTTAAAAACCGAACCTTTGCCAGCATTGAAAAATGGTGAATCTTCCATGACCACGATGGTTGCGATCACGGCATCGATACAGCTACCGCCGCTGCTAAGCACCGCATAACCGGCGGTTAAGGATTGTGCCAGCACCTGGCGGTAAGCAGCTTCACGTTCGGCAGTCAACCGGCCACGATTGATGGCTCCGGCACCGCCATGAATCACCAGCCGGAAAACGGTATTATCCGATGTTGCCATGGGTGGTTAACTGCGATGAAGATTAAAACAACGAAAAAACGGCAATCAATGAATGGTCTGATTATCGTTATCAAAAAATACTTTAATTATTCAGGGATTCTCGAAGCTTCTCCTCCATCGGTGGCCGTAATCCCGATTTACGAGCTGCTTCAATAGCCACTTCCGGATCCATTCCCTGACTGATTTGATATCTGGCCCACATGGCGCTGGCACGATTGCCAGATCCGCAGTGAATGAGCACAGGCCGTTGCGCAGTTTCGATGGCTTTGGTGAAAGCGGCCAGTTGTTCCTTGCTGATACCGGCAACTGTCATCGGGATATTAATATAATCCATACCGGCGCGATCAACGAAGGATTTTTCTTCGGCGGTTCCTTCATTGGCGGTACGCATATCGATAATGGTCTTAAAGCCGGTAGCGGCCAATGCCGGCACACCTCCCTCACTAATGAGTCCGGATATGGCGATTTGATCGGAAATGCGGCTGTAATTCTGTACTGTGCTGACTTGGTGGCCAAAAGGCGTGCGCCCGGAAGCCAGCGTGGTTCCGGCAAACAATAGGGCAATTAATGTCATCAACGTGATAAAGTATTTCATGAAAAACCTCATTGCGATGTTAAGGAAAAAATCACTGCTTCTCAGAATTGTAGCTGTACTCAATATCTGAGCACAAATTATTCGAATCCTCGTTAATCGATTACAAAACTGTACGTCAATGCAGAAATTATTAAATCAATGACTAATTGGCATAGCCTTTCAGCGCAACAAGTTTTACAGACATTAGATGCTAATGCGGCGGGTCTATCGCAAGCGGAAGCGGAACAACGCATTCAGAGATATGGTGTGAATCGCTTGCGATCACCCAGTTCTCCGGGTTTTTTCACTCGTTTTCTGCTGCAGTTTCATAATATTCTCATCTATATTCTGTTAATTGCTTCAGCAGTCACCGCGCTTATCGGACACTGGACTGATAGCTGCGTGATTCTGGCCGTGGTTATTATTAATGCGGTGATCGGCGTGATCCAGGAAGGTAAGGCCGAGAAAGCGCTGGCTGGTATTCGCAGTATGCTGTCAATCAACGCTTCTGTACTGAGAGATAATCACCGCAGACAAGTTTCAGCAGAAGTATTGGTGCCAGGTGATATTGTGTTACTGCAGTCAGGTGATAAGGTGCCTGCCGACATGCGGCTGCTCAGTTGTAAGAATTTGCGGGTCGATGAAGCAATCTTGACGGGTGAATCACAAGCCGTTGAAAAGGGGATTGAATCAGTTTTGGAATCAGTTGCAGTCGGTGATCGTTTTTGTATGGCGTATTCCGGCACGCTGGTGGTTTATGGACAAGCTGCTGGAGTTGTGGTCGCAACCGGTCACCACACCGAAATCGGTCGTATCAGCACGATGCTGGAGCAAGTCAATAAACTATCGACACCGTTGCTTAGAAAAATTGCGGATTTCGGATTTCGATTGGCTGCTGTCACCTTTGTGCTGGTTCTGGTTGTAATTCTGTACGGTTTGCTGGCGCACGATTATGGCATCGATGAATTGTTTATGGCAGCGGTAGGTATTGCGGTTGCAGTTATTCCGGAAGAGTTACCGCCGATTATGACCATTACGCTTGCGCTTGGTGTACAACGCATGGCTCGTCATAATGCCATTATCCGGCATTTACCCGCAGTCGAAACGCTTGGAGCGGTAACGGTCATATGTACCGACAAGACCGGAACATTAACGCGGAATGAGATGACCGTGCAGCAAATCTATACCGCAGATGAACGATTACAGGTAAGCGGAGCCGGTTATGTACCGGAGGGCAGCTTTAGTTCGGATGGACATGAAATTCAGATTACCGATCATCCGGGCTGTATGGATCTATTGCGCGCCGGTTTATTGTGCAGTGATGCAAATCTGCAGCTACAGGATGATCAATGGATTGTCGATGGCGATCCGACGGAAGGCGCCGTGATTGCGGCAGCGATGAAAGCAGCGTTAAATCCCGCTCATGTGAACGAAACATTACCGCGCAAGGATGTAATTCCTTTCGAATCCGAACACCGCTTAATGGCCACCTTGCATCATCACCATGATCATGACAGCCCGGGTGTGATTTTTGTCAAAGGCGCCCCCGAAACGATACTTGCTTTGTGCAATCAGCAACGCAGCCAGGGAAGCGATCGCGCACTGGATCATCCGTACTGGAACAAGGTTATTCAGGAAGCCACTTGCTCTGGGCTACGGATGCTGGCGATCGCACAGCGTGCGGCGGAGTGGAATCAGCAGAAGCTCCGGTTTTCTGATGTTCGTGAAAACTTTACATTGCTGGGAATGGTCGGCATGACCGATCCACCGCGTGAAGAAGCGATTGCGGCAGTGAATCAATGCCATCATGCCGGTATTCGCGTCAAGATGATTACTGGAGACCATCAAGCAACAGCCAGTGCGATTGGCGCGAAACTCAATCTAGGGGATGGTCATACAGTGCTAACCGGTGTTGCGTTGGATTCGATGGATGACAAGGCATTGCGGCAAGCGGTTACGAACATTGATGTGTTTGCGCGCACCAATCCTGAGCATAAGCTGCGTCTAGTGGCTGCATTGCAGGCGAATGGAGAAATCGTAGCGATGACGGGTGACGGCGTAAATGATGCGCCAGCTCTGAAACGGGCTGATGTGGGGGTTGCCATGGGACAAAAAGGAACCGAAGTAGCCAAGGAAGCCGCAGAAATGGTGCTTGCGGATGATAACTTTGTGTCAATCGTGCACGCGGTGAAGGAGGGCCGTACTGTCTACGATAATATCAAAAAGACGATGGTTTATGTGCTTCCTACGAACGGCGGTGAGGCTGGTCTCATCATTCTGGCCATTTTTTTGGGTATAACGCTGCCCATTACACCGGTGCAAATATTATGGATCAACATGGTTACGACCGTGACACTGGCTGTTGCGTTATCCTTTGAGCCGCCGGAACCGGATGTCATGCAGCGGCCTCCACGCCACCCGGAAGCTCCCTTATTATCCGGTTTCTTGGCCTGGCGCGTTGTTTTTGTTACGTTATTGATGATCAGTGGCGGACTTGGACTCACGATGTGGGAAACGATGCAAGGCTCGAGCATAGAATTCAGCCGGACGGTTTTGGTGAATTTGTTTGTCTTTTGCGAAATTCTGTACTTGTTTAACTGCCGCTATCTGCTGACTTCGGTGATATCACTCGAGGGTTTTCTAGGAAATCGCTATGTTTTAGTGTCTGTCGGTTTACTGGTATTACTTCAATTGCTTTTTACTTATTTGCCTGCTTTTCAATTAATTTTTGGAACTGTTGCGCTGAATATCGACGCTTGGGGAAGGATTGTTTTTGTCGGCTTGGCGCTATTTTTTATTATTGAACTTGAGAAATATCTATTGCGCTGCCGTGGCATCAAAGCATTGTGAGAGGCAATCGATTGAACTCCATTGAGCGATTGCCCCTCTTTTCAGAGTGATAAAACGTTGACTCTATAAAGCTGCGAGAAACGCGATCAGATCGTCTTTTTCGCTTTCGGTTAGCCCGATATTGAAGCGCGTATTGTAAAACTCGACAACCTCGCGCAGATCCGACGCAGAGCCATCATGAAAGTAGGGTGGGCGTGAAGCGACAGAACGCAGGATGGGTCCCTTGAAGCGGCCGATATCTTTCCATTTGCCGGTGATGAGGGCCCGGCCGGGGTCGGTTGTTTTGATGATTTCGTTAGTTGTTTTATTTTTCAGCGTATACAGAGGCATATCGGGTGTGCGACGCGACTCGTCTGCGATACCGATATCCAATGGCATCGGTGTCGAATGATTCCCTGAATTAGGCGTATTGTGGCAAGTTGTGCAAGTACCCGGCAGCACATTAATGTTCAAGTCATCGTTAATTCCCTTGACGCCACTGATCATGATCGGCTTGGTATTAAAGAGCGTTTGACCGCGTGCGATGGCGGCGCGGGCATTTTTTGCGCTATTGGCTGATTTGTTCGGCTTAATGCTGGCCCAGCTGTCATAGAGCGACATCACAACAGGGTTGAATGGTAGACGTGTTTTGTAATCGCCTGCCAAAGTATCATTAATGCCAAAATAATAATGCTGTTTGCTCAGTGCTTTTGGCCCGCCCTGAGCTTTCTCAGCGGTTAGGTTCCCGGCTTTGTCATCGTGGATTTGCGCAGTGAATAAGCCCAGTTCAAACGCAACGATTGCGTCACGTTCTTCATTGGTCAAGTCCTGCAACGCTTCGGCATGACCGCGAGTGGCGTGGTTCGCCTGAGTACTGAGATCGAACGATACAGGCGAAAAGCAAGTCGTCGTATTGTAGATACAGTCATTGGAACCTGGCATTTGGGTTGTTTCGCGGCCATCCCACATGACGGTGCTTAGGAATTTAAGATTGGTGGTTGGCATGGGGCGGCGGAATAACGATAGTTCGGTCTCACTCGCAAAACCATAAGGATCGTCTGCTTCGATCAATTCGAATTCGGCATCCGCAGGAATGCCGATGCCAACCCGGATGTTTCCTTTATTCAATAACATACTATAGGCTTCGCGGCGTTTTTCTAAGGAAGATACATCGGCAATTGGTGAATTGGCGCCGTCAACCAAGCGGAACAGCGGATCGAGTCCCTTGGTTTTGTTAAAAATCTTTTGCACACCTTCTGGTGTAATAGTCCAACCTTGTGAGGGGATATGACATGAAGCGCAACTGCGTCCATTGGAACCTAAACTCTTGAAAAATGGATTTTTCAAATCGATATACCCTTCAATGCTATACGTAGCATCTTCGCCGTGTTTATTGCTTGATTTAAACATGTTTGGCAATCGATGATCTCCATGTTCGTGATCATCTTTTGCTGAAACTGGTGAAGAGAGTATGAAAATTAATGCAGATACTACTTGTATGCCTGTTACCACTTTGTTACTCATTCAGGTTCCTCCGGTTAATAAAAATGGGCTAAATTCATTTTGAATTTAGCCCGGCGGTACATCAGTTATCTGCTAACAAGTTAGCGGCGCGGAGTCTAATTGAAGTCAGACTGATGCGCTATAGGCAAGATGTACTGAAGCTATAGCTTAGCGATAGTAGCTAGCAATCGCAGTGAGAAAAATCACAAGCGCATCAGGATTGGAATTAATTTTGGTTTTCCTTTCTTACTTTGTCTGAGCTGTTATCAACGTTAAGATTGAATTTTTATAGATCAGACAAATTTACGCTGAGTTTAATTATCTCGTGTGAAATATTCACACGAAAAATTATATTGTGGGAATAATTCCCATGTCAATGGTGCGTGAGGAAATGTCGAGCAATAAAAGGTGTGGAAGGTGCGTTATTTTTTTAGAAACATGATGTCCCAAACGCCATGACCAGCTTTCAGTCCTCGTTGTTCAAACTTTGTTATCGGCCGGCAATCAGGGCGTGGAGCAAAATCTTTAGTGCTATTGTGAAGCTGCTGTTCTTCGCTAAATACCTGCAAAATTTGCACGGCATACTCTTCCCAATCGGTAGCAGCATGTATATAGCCTCCGGGTTTGAGGCGCTTGCATAAATGCGAGACAAATTCTGGTTGGATGAGCCGACGTTTATGGTGACGGGCTTTCGGCCAAGGATCCGGGAAAAAGATGTGGACGCCATCCAGACACTCGGATGGCAGCATGTGCTGAAGAACCGAAACTGCATCGTATTGAATGATGCGTATATTTTCCAATTCGTTCTGCTGGATGAGTTTAAGCAAGCTGCCGACACCCGGCGTGTGAACTTCGATTCCGAGATAATCATTGGCGGGATGCATTTTGGCGATGATTGCAGTGGTTTCGCCCATTCCAAAACCGATCTCAAGAATCTTGGGTGCTTGTCGGCCAAATATTTGATTTAAATCCAGCAGATTTTCGCGATAGGGGATGCCATATTGAGGAAATAAGTTTTCACAAGCGCGGCGTTGCGCATCCGATAATCGGCCTTGGCGAAGTACAAAACTACGAATTGATTGTTGCAGTTGCATGACAAGAAGAATCGGCTATTATTGAGGAGTTAGCCTAGCTGTTTGCCGATTTTTTTGCTAAATCTTTGGTATTGACGATGACTCCATCAACTGGTGAGCTTGGGCTGGCGCTATAAAGTTTTTTTGCCATGCGTCCCGCCAAAAAAGCCTCGCGTCCGGCTTCTACCGCCTTGCGCATGGCCGATGCCATTAATATCGGATTGCTGGCTGCGGCGATCGCGGTATTCATCAGAACACCATCGCAACCAAGTTCCATCGCGATTGCAGCATCTGAAGCCGTGCCAACGCCGGCATCGACCAATACAGGAATTTTTGCGTTCTCGATGATGATTTGCAGATTCCAAGGATTTAGAATGCCCATTCCTGATCCAATCAGCGATGCCAATGGCATCACGGCGACACACCCTAATTCCTCCAATTGCTTGGCGATGATCGGATCGTCAGAGGTATAAACCATGACCTGAAATCCTTCCTTGACGAGGATTTTTGCAGCTTGAACAGTATCTACCACATTCGGATATAGCGTTTTAGGGTCACCTAATACTTCCAGTTTTACCAAACTGTGACCATCGAGTAATTCCCGCGCCAGACGCAATGTTCGGACAGCGTCATCGACGGTATAGCAACCGGCAGTGTTTGGCAGCAATGTGTATTTTGATGGCGGTAACACTTCCAGCAGGTTTGGTTCGTTTGGAGTTTGACCGATGTTTGTGCGGCGGATTGCAATAGTGACAATTTCAGCGCCACTCGCTTCTACTGCCATGCGGGTTTCACTGAAATCTTTATATTTACCAGTGCCAATAAGTAAACGGGATGAGTAGGTTTTGCCAGCAATGACTAGGTTGTTCATAACATGTTATTGTTTATTGGAATATCTTGCAGAATCCATTATTAACCGCCACCCACTGCGACCACAACTTCGATGTGATCGCCATCGACCAACATTTCTTCTGAAAATCGGCTACGCGGAACGATTTCACCATTGCGCTCTATCGCAATACGCTTACCTCTTAACGAAAGGTGATCGATTAATTGAGTCACATTGATCGGCGATTCGAATTGCTGCAATTGTCCGTTAATTGAGAGTTGTACCATGAGTGATGAAACTAGAATTGTAGTTATCAGATGACGGAACGATCTACTAAGGATTTGCAAATTTTATCATGCGGAAGATTCGAATTATATTAATTTCACTGAAGCATCGGTTTATAAATAATTTTTACAAAGCATGAACTGAAGTGGTTTCATAGAAATTTAGAAAAAAGAAGTTTGGCCTGTATAACGTTTGGTATCTTTGAAACCTGTACCTGTCATCGCGTGGCATAGCCAGTTACCTTGAGAATTTCCCATTTAAAGTCATGAACATCGGCAACATCGTCCGGCAATGCCATCGATAATGCGCCTTTGGTCGACGGCGGTAGATCAAGATTGATTTGATGAACTTTCGGATCATGCGACATGTTCGGATGCATGTGCATGTGATGATGGTCGTGAATCGGCGTCATGCTGACGACAAGCTGGGTGATGTGGTAATTGTCGTTGCCGTTGTAGATCGTGCCGCTAAAAATTCCCCAGCCGAAACCGGCATCGATTTGCAGCTTGTGAATGGCGTCCTGCGGTAATTCAACCACCTCGTTGGCGACTGCATGGAGTGGCAATATCAGCCATGCTAACAATGTTTGCAGGCAAGCCCAATGAATAAATTTAGATGCAGCGGTCATTCGATGTCCTTTAAAGTATCGATTAAGATTTTAAATAATGCAGAATTATAAATCCTGTTGCCGGGGTGCGCGGATTTTTCGTTGAAATGATTTCCGGTCAGGAGCCGATTATTGATGGGGGCTGAGCGGCGCTGCTTGCGCGCCAACCGCCGTTGCTCGGCGAATTAATCAATGTTTCCTTGAGCATTAGCGCTCGAACGGCTGCGGCGCGCGCTGATAAATCCACTCATTCAATAGCCAGCGCGCTTCCGCGATAACTTCCGACGCCACCATTCCGAGCATTCCTTGCTGTTGTCGAACCCAGCGGTCCGCTGCAGCGCCATGCAGATAAACCGCCAGCAGCAATGCCTGGCCGGAATCCAAGCCTTGGGCAAGGAGCGCGCCGATAATGCCTGCCAACACATCGCCTGTTCCTGCGGTACTGAGCGCAGGATTGCCGCTGGTATTGAGATAACGTTTGCCATCCGGAAAGCTGCAGATGCTGCCGGTGCCTTTTAGTACGACATAGCTGTTGAATCTCTGTGCGATTTGCAACGCGGCATTCATGCGATTGTTTTGTATTGCAGTGCTGTCGGTGTTCAGCAGACGCGCGGCTTCCGCCGGGTGCGGAGTCAGAATGCTGATGGCAGTACGTTGGCTGAGTTGATTGGCTAAATTCGAATGTTGGGCAATTAAATTCAACGCATCGGCATCGAGAATCAACGGATGTTTGCTGTCAAGCACAGTTTCTAGCCACGCCAAGGCTTGGGCCGATTGACCTAGGCCGGGTCCAACGATCAGGCAATTCAACGATTCCAATTCGGCTAACGCGGACGGCGTGCGTAGCATCAGTTCCGGTTGGGAGAAATCAACGGTGGGTGCATTATCCGCCAGCAATCCGATATATACCCGGCCGGCACCCAAATGCAATGCCGCCCGGCCCGCCAGTAATGCGGCCCCTGTCATGCCGGTCGAGCCGCCAAGAACGGCGACATTGCCGAATGAGCCTTTATGGCTATTGGCAGAACGGGGTGGTGGCAGCAGCGTTGAGATCAAAGCGCGGCTCAACAGCCAAGCTTGCGGTTCCGGTCCTAAAGATAAATGAATGCCCAGATCGCACAGTATCACCTCGCCGCAGCATTCCGGTCCGAAATTAGTGTACAGACCAGGTTTGCGTCCTATGAAAGTAATTGTCAGTGTTGCGCGAATGGCAACACCGTATATGCAACCGTCATCACTCCCCAGGCCGGATGGAATATCCAGTGCGACAATCGGTACCGCCATGCGGTTGGCGGTCTCGATCCAATGCCGGTACTGACCTTCGATGAGCCGATTATTCGATTGATCCAGACCGATACCGAATAACCCATCTACCAAAACATCCCAGTAGCGGTCTCCATCCGGTATGTCGTGATGAATATCACCGCCGCATGCCAGCCAAGCCTGCAGCGCTTGTTTCGCATCGGCCGGAACGCGGTTGCGGTCGCCTTGGAATACCACAGTCACGGCATTGCCCCATTCCTTGAGGTAGCGCGCCGCGACAAATGCATCACCACCATTATTGCCAGGGCCGGCGAGAACCAGGATTGACTGGTTGGCGCGTTTCAGCAACCGGTCGCGGATCGCTTGCGCTGCCGCCAGACCGGCTTTTTCCATCAGTGGCGGCGGATTGGGCGTTTTCATCGCTCGTTGCTCGATATCGCGGATTTCTGCAGTCAAGAAAACAGGATCGTTAGCTAACATAATGACCGTGCCAATGGGATGATGATCAGCGATAAGTACATCTTCTCGTGTAAAATTGCAATCTTTTAATCTTTGAACAATTGCTTTTGATGCTTCAATTTTGTGGTGGGCGTGCGTTGTCGCCATTCCGGCTGGATAAATTACGACAACAATTCAGTGTGTTAAATATTCCGGTCGCTGAGATTGATACCGAATACTGGCATTTTTGCTCGGTAACTCGTGATTTACGAGACGATGAGGTAACAGCATTGCGCAAGCTGTTAAATCATCAACAATCTCTGAACGCTACACCGCAGAATGGCGATTTTTTTCTAATTGTCCCGCGCCCCGGCACGATTTCGCCGTGGTCGAGCAAAGCCACCGATATCGCGCATCATTGCGGACTAGAGGCGATTGAACGCATCGAACGCGGCATTGCCTATTACATTCGTTGCAAATCACCGATATCCCCTGACGCGTTATCCCGGTTAAAGCCATTGCTACATGACCGCATGACTGAGACTGTGCTGGCGTCGCTGGAAGATGCAGCGCACTTGTTTCAACACTTTCCGCCAAAACCGCTCAATACCATTGATATGATCGGCGGTGGCATCGATGCGCTGCGGCAAGCGAATCAAACGATGGGATTGGCGTTGTCGGCGGATGAAATCGACTATTTACTGCATCATTTCCAGCAAATGCAACGCAATCCGACCGATGTCGAATTGATGATGTTTGCGCAAGCCAATTCGGAACATTGCCGGCACAAAATTTTCAATGCAGACTGGATCATCGACGGTAAACCACGTAATCACTCGTTGTTTGCGATGATTCGCAACACCCACCAATTGCATCCACAAGGCACGTTGGTGGCGTATGCCGACAATGCCAGCGTCATCGAAGGCGCGGACATCGACCGGTTTTATCCGGGAGATGAGCAAGTCTACGGTTATGCTCGAGAAAAAACGCATCTATTGATGAAAGTAGAAACGCATAATCATCCGACCGCTATTTCCCCGTTTCCCGGTGCTGCAACCGGTGTCGGCGGTGAGATTCGAGACGAAGGCGCAACCGGACGGGGCGCAAAACCGAAAGCCGGTTTGTGCGGTTTCTCGGTATCCAACTTAAACATTCCAGGTTTTGCGCAACCATGGGAAGTTGATCAGCTGGATGGTCAAGGATCCTACGGCAAGCCGGGGAGAATTGCATCGGCGCTGCAAATCATGCTGGAAGGACCGATCGGCGGCGCAGCGTTCAATAATGAGTTCGGCCGCCCCAATCTGGCAGGCTATTTCCGTACTTTTGAAGAGCGCGTTGGCGGCGAAATGCGCGGTTATCACAAACCGATCATGCTGGCTGGCGGCATTGGCCAAATCGCGGATGCGCATGTGCGCAAGGAAAAATTTCCACCGGGCGCATTGCTGATTCAATTGGGTGGGCCCGGCATGCTCATCGGATTGGGTGGCGGAGCGGCATCCAGCATGGATACCGGCGCCAACACCGAAGCATTGGATTACGATTCGGTGCAGCGCGGCAACCCGGAAATGCAGCGGCGCGCGCAGGAAGTGATCGATCGTTGCTGGCAATTGCAACGGTGTGGGGTGGAAAACCCAATTTTGTTCATCCATGACGTCGGCGCAGGCGGCCTTTCCAATGCATTTCCGGAGCTGGTGCATGATTCCGGGCGTGGCGGGCGTTTCGATTTGCGCGCCGTGCCTTCGGAAGAAACCAGCATGTCACCGATGCAAATCTGGAGCAATGAAGCGCAAGAACGCTACGTTCTGGCGATCAAACCGGAATCGCTGGGGTTGTTTCAACGCATTTGTGAACGCGAGCGTTGTCCGTTTGCCGTGGTGGGAGAAGCCACCGCCGATGAATTATTGCAAGTAACCGATCCGCAATCACCGGCGGTGCCGGTCGATATGCCACTGCCGGTTTTGCTCGGTAAGCCGCCGAAAATGACGCGCGACGTGATGCACGATTGCTTTGCGCTGCCGGCATTCGATAGCTCCGGCATCGATTTGTCCGAAGCGGTTTATCGCGTTTTAAGATTGCCCGCGGTTGCCGGCAAAACTTTTTTAATCACCATTGGCGATCGCAGTGTCGGCGGATTGTCGACGCGCGATCAAATGGTGGGACCTTGGCAGGTTCCAGTCGCTGACGTTGCAGTCACCAGCATGGGGTACCGGACAGTTCTGGGTGAAGCCTTTGCGATCGGCGAGCGTACGCCATTGGCGCTGATCGATCCGAAAGCGTCGGCGCGTATGGCAATCGGCGAAGCGATAACCAATATCGCCGCAGCGGCAATCGAACGTATCGAAGCTATCAAATTATCGGCTAATTGGATGGCAGCCGCCGGTCATCGCGGAGAAGACGCCGGATTGTACGATGCGGTTCATTCCGTGGGCATGGAATTATGTCCGCAACTCGGTATCAGCATTCCGGTCGGAAAAGATTCGATGTCGATGAAAACCGCATGGGAAGAGCCGGGGGGGCGCAAGGAAGTAACTGCTCCGTTATCGCTGATCATTTCGGCGTTTGCGCCAGTTTCCAATGTGCGTAAGACGCTGACGCCGCAACTGCACACCGGCAGCGGCGAGTCCGAGTTGATCTTGATCGATTTGGGTCAAGGATTGAATCGGCTCGGCGGCTCTGCATTAGCGCAAGTTTACAAGCAAGTTGGCAACCTGGCGCCAACGATCGACGGCGAATCCGGCGCTACCCGGTTAAAAGCTTTTTTCTCTGCAATCCAGCGTCTTAATCAGGCCGGTATGCTATTGGCGTACCACGACCGCTCCGATGGCGGCTTATTGGTCACGTTGTGTGAAATGGCATTTGCCGGTCATACCGGATTGACAGTCAATCTGGATCAATTGTGTTTCGATCCGCATAGCAACGACATAGACGGCTCGGAAATGCGCCCCGAGCAATGGAGCGGACGTTTCCGGGAGCGTCTGCTGGCGGTATTGTTCAATGAAGAATTGGGCGCGGTCATACAAATTGCCGCATCGCGACGCCCGGAAGTCATGCAAGTGTTGCAGGATGCCGGTTTGCGTGATCATAGTTTCGTCATCGGCCACTTGAATCAATCCGATGAAATCCGCCTGATGCGCAACAACAAACCGGTTTTCGCGGAAAAACGCGTGGATTTGCAGCGCGCCTGGTCGGAAACCAGTTATCAGATGCAGAAATTACGCGACAATCCGGTTTGCGCGCAGCAGGAATTCGATCGTATTCTCGATGCGGCCGATCCTGGCTTGAGAATTGCGCTGAGCTACGAAGCAAGCGATGACATCGCAGCGCCGTTTATTCAAACCGGTTTGCGTCCCCCGGTTGCGATCCTGCGCGAACAAGGCGTCAACGGCCATGTCGAAATGGCGGCAGCGTTCGACCGTGCTGGTTTTAACGCGATTGATGTGCATATGAGCGACATTATTGCGGGGCGCGTTTCGTTGAAGGATTTTCTTGGTTTTGTCGCGTGCGGCGGATTTTCGTATGGCGATGTGCTGGGTGCTGGAGAAGGCTGGGCCAAGTCGATTTTGTTCAATTCGCGTGCACGCGATGAGTTCGAAGCATTTTTTCAACGCCCTGACACTTTTGCGTTAGGCGTGTGCAACGGCTGCCAGATGATGAGCAATTTGCAGGAAATTATCCCGGGCGCGGACGTTTGGCCTCGATTTAAACGCAATGTGTCGGAACAATTTGAAGCGCGCTTTGTCATGGTAGAAGTGCAGCAGAGTCCATCGCTGTTTTTCGATGGCATGGCGGGAAGCCGGATGCCGATCACGGTTGCGCATGGGGAAGGGAAAGCGGAATTTTCTTCAGTAGAACATTCTCGGCAGGCGACCAATCTGGTGACACTGCGCTACATTGATCATCGCGGTCAAACCACGGAAATTTATCCGTACAATCCGAATGGCTCGATGTTAGGAATCACCGGTTTGACCACGCCGGATGGCCGTTTTAATGTATTGATGCCGCATCCGGAAAGAGTGTTCCGGGTTACACAGCATTCCTGGCATCCTGATGTGCGCGACGACAGCGCTGAGGACGGTCCGTGGGTGCGCTTGTTCCGTAATGCGCGCAAATGGATCGGATAATTGATAGTACCTTTAACTTACTAAAAGAACAATTCAAATGGCAAATTTTCTCGATCATCATGGTAATCGTTTTTTAGGTTTCGCAGTTCTAGCATTCGGATTGATATTGAATCCGGCGCATGCCGTGGTGACCCCGTCGAAAAAACCGGTTTCGAATCAGTGTGTGCCGTTGGGCGATTGGGTGGCGCCGGGTTCCGGCAAGATCCAGCAGCAACAAGTGATTGCACGCGCAGCGCAAGCGGAAGTGGTATTGCTCGGCGAAACGCATGTCAACGCCGATCATCATCGCTGGCAATTACAAACATTGGCGGCGTTACACGCACAGCGCCCGGATATGGTTATCGGCTTTGAGATGTTTCCACGCCGGGTGCAAGCGGCGCTGGATCGATGGGTAGCGGGCGAATTGACGGAACAGGAATTTTTACGCGCTTCCGATTGGAATCATGTGTGGAATACCGATCCAAATTTGTATTTACCGCTGTTTCATTTTGCCCGCATGAACCGGATTCCGATGCTGGCGCTGAATATTGAACCCAAATTGCGCCGACAGGTCGCGGAAAAAGGGTTTTACGGTGTGCCTGTCGAAGATCGCGAAGGTTTGACACGCCCGGCCGAGCCGAGCCAGGCGTATATGGAATATTTATTGCCGATTTACAAACAGCATGACCGGCAAAACAAACAGGCAGGAGAGATATCCCAACACGATCCCGATTTCCGCAAATTTATCGATGGTCAATTACTATGGGACCGGGCCATGGCGCATGTATTGCAGCAAGCCGTCAACGGCTCCGTCACGCCGGGCAAACCGCTGGTTGTCGGTGTGATGGGTTCCGGCCACGTGCTGCACGGTTTCGGTGTGCCGCACCAATTGCAAGACTTGGGCATCAGAAACGTTTCGGCGTTATTGCCTTGGGATAGCGATAAATCCTGCAAGCAACTGGTGGCTGGTGTTGCAGATGCGGTATTCGGCGTTTTGCCGCATGTTCCGGAATTGATCCGCCCGCAGTTTCAGCGGCTTGGAATCCGCTATGAAATGGGTCGAGGCGGGGCAGTGGTTTTGCAGATTGAGAAAAACAGCATTGCCGAAGCTGCCAAGCTAATGGAATCCGACGTGATTGTGGAAATGGCCGGACTAGCCCTGCAAACAACTGAAGATGTGATCAGCATCGTCAGACGGCAGGCGCCGGGAACCTGGCTGCCGATTAAGATTAAACGCGATAATCGAGACATGGAAATTGTCGCGAAATTTCCACCGGTCAAATCATGATTTTTCCAGGTTAGCACTATGTCACCATTGGTTTTGTTGAGAAATGGTTTGCTACTGATTTTACTGAGTATTATCGGTAATAACGTGTTGGCTCGTCCTGCGCCGTTTCAATTCAACCAGATCGAATACGATATGACAGTGACTATCGATCCCGTTAAACGTACGATTGAAGGCGTCAGCATGATTACCGTCGAGCGGCCGCGGGAATTGCAATTGCTGCTGGGTGGGGCGTATGAGGTCACGCAGGCGGAATTTAACGACGGTCCGTTAGGACAAAGCCGCGAGCAGGCCGGTCAGCCGCACATCTGGCATATTCCTTTTCATTTCCGCCAGCAAATCCAGTTTCTAATCCGCTGGCAAGGCGCTTTGGATACACTCGATACATCGCTGGATCATCATCAGACGCTGGGAAAACCGCTTGCGGTCAGCGGTGCGGGTGGTACTTTTCTGCCGGATGGATCGAACTGGTATCCGCGCATAGCAGGAGAATTGGCCCGATACAAAGTTAAAATCGAACTGCCGCCTGGATACAAGGGGTTGGTGCCCGGCCGTTTGGTCGAGGAATCCGATACCGAACAAGGTTACCGTGCATCGTTTGAATTTACACAACCTGCCGAAGGCATCGACTTGATGGCCGGGCCGTATGTGATCGAGACACAAATTTATCACAACATCAAACAAAAACCGGTGCAATTACGCACCTATTTCCATCCTGAAATCCGCGAATTGGCGGCTGATTATCTGGAAGCCGTGAAACACTATCTGGCGCGTTATGAAACACAGATCGGTGAGTATGCTTACTCCGAATTCAGCGTGGTTTCGAGTCCGACGCCGACTGGATTCGGCATGCCGACCTTGACTTATCTGGGCATCGACGTATTGAAACTGCCGTTCATCCGCCATACTTCGCTGGGTCATGAAGTGTTACATAATTGGTGGGGTAATGGGATTTATCCGGATTATCGCAGCGGCAACTGGTCAGAAGGCTTAACCACGTTCATGGCCGATTATGCCTATCAGGAAGATCAAAGCACAGAAGCCGCGCGGGAAATGCGCCTGGGGTGGCTGCGGGATTTCGCCGCATTGCAACCGGGGCAGGATCAACCGCTCACCGCATTTACTTCGCGTACCCACGACGCCTCAAAAATCGTCGGTTATAACAAGGCAGCAATGGTTTTTTTCATGCTGCGCGAGCAATTGGGATCGGCCATGTTCCAGCGTGGATTGCAAGGATTATGGACCACGCACCGGTTTAAGATTACTCCGTGGAGCGATCTGCAAAAAATGTTTGAAATCGTGTCCGGACAATCGTTACAGCCATTTTTTTCACAATGGCTCGAACGCGCCGGCGCCCCGTCTATTGCAATCGCTGCGGCGGCAAGCAACACAACGGATAACGGTTATGAATTAACGCTAACGTTGACGCAACCGGAACCGGCATATCAACTGCAGGTACCGGTCATAGTTGAAACTGATCAAGAACCGGTCTTGCATCGGCTCGATTTGCAGCAAACGCAGCAAACGTTTACCTTGAAGCTTGCCGAAAAACCGCAAGCCGTAATGCTCGATCCGGATCTGCGTCTGTTCCGGCAATTAGCGCCACAGGAAGCACCACCGATCCTGCGCGATGTGATGGTGCATCCGGCAACGGAAACGCTGATCCTGTCGGATCAAGACGATTTCCGGCAACTCGCCGCAACACTTGCGGAAAAACTGCAACGCCGGACGCCGAAATGGCTCACGAATGACCAGCCGCTAACCGGCGCCCCGGCTTTGATCATCGGCTTGCACGCAGATGTAGAACGCTGGCTATCCAAGCAAACACTTCCTCCGATTCCCCATACAATCGCCACAAAAGGCAACGCAAAAGTGTGGACTGCCGCAAGACCCGAAGGCGCAACACTGGCGATTGTGTCCGCAACAGACACCGCTGCGCTCGAAGCGCTATTGCGCCCGCTGCCGCATTACGGACGGCAAAGCTACTTGGCGTTTGACGGCCGGCAAGTAATCGAAAAAGGCATCTGGCCGATGCAGGCACAGCGCACAGCCGTCGAATAAATCATCGGCGTGGCATAACGGTACTGTACGCGGATGCCGCTTGCCTGAGTGAGTGCGCAATATCAGCGTATCCTTCGCAAAGTTCTCAAATGTGCCTGCGGGGTGCTATTATCCATCGCTCGCAAGTTATTCTAATTTTTCAACAATAAAAAATTATTCTTTGATAACAACGGGATTCTCGGTTAATGGAATTCGCTAACATTTTAGATGGGTTGGCTGCCAAAAAGGATGAGGTTGCTGCTCTTGGCGTGATCGTCACTATTTTCGCAACGATAATCAGTGGTCTCTGGGTGTGGAGAAAAAGTCGCAAATCAGGATCGGATTCTGCACCTGCACAACCACAATACACCGCCAAAGGAAACCAAATCGTTGCTCCCATGACCGCCAATAATGGCGGCGTTATTAAAGAAATTCATGTTGGCGATATACACAATCACGGGTTAAGTGTTGAAGATGCCTTGAAATTGGCAGAAAAACTGGCTGCGGAAAAAGGTGAAAAAGATGCGCAAGTTATTAAATCACTCCAGGAAACCATCCAGGCGCTGACCCAACAAAGCGCAGAAAAATATAACATTCAGCAGGCATTGGATCTGCTGGCGCAAGGCAATACTACAGAAGCGGAAAAGATATTTGCGAGTATTGCCGCAAGCGCCAGACAAAAAGGAAAAGCAGCGAATCTCGAGGAAGCTGCTGCACTGCGGCATTTAGGATCGCTGGCCTTTTTGCACGATACCCCAAAAGCATTCGAGGCATACCAGCAAAGCACAGCACTGGATCCTGATAATTTGGAGGGCTGGAATCAATTAGGGCATTTGTATCGAAGAATTGGCGAACTTGAAAAATCAGAAAAAGCCTATATGACCGTTCTAAAACTTGCGGGTGAGGATCTAATCAATCAAGCGGTCGCCTACGGCAACCTCGGCATCGTCTACCAGACCCGCGGCGAGCTGGATCAGGCGATTGAATATTGGGAAAAATCTCTTGCCTTATTTCAACAGGTTGGCGCAAAAGATAGAGTCGATCGAGTTCAATCGTTGTTGAATAAAGTCAAACAAAGCGCTTCTCAATAGCTGTTCGACGATACTGTTACCGAATTGACCACTAATCGACAGCTCGGCAATGCCTATTGACTGTCGAGGATGGGCGTGGCGGGAATGTTGTGATTGTGATTTGTCACGTTCAAAAAGAAAAAAGGAGTTAGTGTTTAACTAACTCCTGATTCTATTTGGTAGGTCGTGGCAGATTCGAACTGCCGACCAACGGATTAAAAGTCCGGCATTCTACCCATTTACCGACATTCATGATCATTCATGTAAATCATTAAACATTGATAAATAGTAATTCTTCGAGTAGCCTGACATTAATCAAGATTTATAAATATTTGCCGAAATACGTGCAGATTGTAACCCCAATGTAACCCCAGAATGGCGAGCAAGTTCAATTTTACAAAAGCAGAGATCGATTCGCTGCCGATACCAGAACACGGCAAGCGAGATACTTATCATGACACAAAAACAGGCGGATTACAGCTCAGGGTATCGCACACCGGCGTAAAAACTTTCAGTGTGTTCCGGCGTATTAAATGCGGCGATCCTGAACGGGTAACATTGGGACGTTACCCAGACATGACGATTGATCAAGCCAGACGAAAGGCGCTGGAAATAAATCTAGCAATTTCTGAAGGGCGCAACCCGGCAGAAAGAAAGCGCGAGAGCAGGGCGGAAATGACGTTTGCAGATTTATTCGCTGATTACATCGAGCGACATTCAAAGCTTCACAAAAAAACCTGGACGGAAGACGAGGAAAAGTTTAGGAATCATATTGGCAGCGCAATCGGTAACAAAAAACTGTCATCGATAGACAAAAATGATATTTCGATGATTCACGCGGCAATCACGAAGAAAGGCAATCCCGCAACCGCGAATCGCGTTCTGGCTCTCATATCAAGCGTGTTTGGTTGGGCGATGTCGATTGGGATATGGAATGGAAACCCGGCTTCAGGGATCAAGCGCAACCGCGAGAAAAGCCGCGATAGATTCATCCAGGGTGATGAGTTCCCAAGGTTTTTTAAGTCTCTCGGTGAGGAACAAAATGATACTATCCGTGATTATGTGCTGATGTCATTATTGACCGGGGCGCGCCGCTCGAATGTTTTGAGCATGCGCTGGAAAGATATCAACTTTGACCGCGCCGAGTGGCGGATTCAGGAAACTAAGAACGGAACACCGCAAACAGTGACTCTTAGCGATGAATCAATCCATGTATTGCGCAACCGGAAGCCTGGCGGTGATGCCGTATTCGTTTTTCCCGGTACCGGCAAATCCGGCCACTTGGAAGAGCCGAAAAAAGGGTGGAAGCGAATCCTAGAGCGTGCCGGAATTGAAAATCTTCGCATTCACGATTTACGGCGAACATTGGGTAGCTGGCAGGCTAAAACCGGCGCATCATTGGCGATTATTGGAAAATCACTCAATCACAAGAACCATACCACGACAGCCATTTATGCGCGGCTTGATCTCGATCCTGTGCGCGATAGCGTTAATACAGCGACAAGCGCCATGCTCACGGCGACGGGGCTTAAGGATGCTGTTGAAGTGATAAAAATCAAGAAGAAGAAAGGCAGCTAAT
>FRDC01000182.1_pt1 | contig 92945 bp, 81 predicted proteins | sample 1106171 | NCBI WGS metagenome assembly FRDC01 (sample SAMEA3930566, study PRJEB13176) | freshwater metagenome | biome: Drinking water system; feature: drinking water; material: water | place: Singapore | collected 2014-12-20
TTTTCACGCAGAAAGCGCAGAAACCCCCAGAATTGTTATCAGTCCCATTCTTGAAATGACAACAACTTTTACTTTTAATTTTCATTATTGGGAAAAATAAATTATTTTTCATATTCCAAATTATTTACAATTCTTCGAATACTGTTTTCAATTTTTTCTGAATTAAAATTTACTAGAAGCCCTAATTTTGTATCGGTTAATTTCAAATAAGTTAAAAGTTGTTTATAATGAACCGGACTTATTTCTTCGACCGATTTAATCTCTATAATAACCTTGTTATTGACAATTAAATCAATCCTAAATCCTAATTCCAATTGAACACCATCATAATTTACAGGCACCGGAAATTGAGATTTTACTTCCAAGTCCAGTTTTAAAAGTTCATGTTTCAAGGCCGCTTCGTAAACAGATTCCAAAAGTCCTGGTCCAAGTTTTTGATAAACTTTAAATATTGCCCCTCTTATCAAATAGGACAAATCATTTTCTTTCATTTTTTATTTTACTTATAAATTAGTATTTCATTTATATTCTCCGAGCTTCCTCTGCGCTATTCTGCGTGCAAAATGCATTAATATTTTCAGTTTTATTCTGTAGTTTCTGCGTGAAACTATTTACTCAAAAACCCCGTCAAAGGACTACTTGCTTCCGCCATTTTACTTATTCTTCCTAACCCTGCCTCATACGCATTTCTTCCGGCTATAACAGCATCTCTAAAAGCTTCGGCCATTTTTATCGGGTCCCCTGCAACAGCAATTGCGGTATTCACTAAAACTGCATCGGCGCCCATTTCCATTGCACGTGCCGCCTGTGAGGGCGCACCAATTCCCGCATCAACAACTACCGGTACATTGCTTTGCTCAATAATTATTTCTAAAAAATCTTCGGTCTTCAATCCTTTATTACTTCCTATTGGCGAACCTAACGGCATAACCACTGATGTACCTGCATCTTCAAGTCGTTTGCATAAAACCGGGTCGGCGTGAACGTACGGCATTACAATAAATCCGAGTTTTGCTAATTGTTCGGTTGCAATTAATGTTTCAATGGGATCGGGCATAAGGTATCTTGGATCGGGATGTATTTCCAATTTTATCCAATTCGTCTCTAACGCCTCACGAGCTAATTGTGCGGCAAAAACTGCTTCCTTTGCATTGCGTGCGCCTGAAGTGTTTGGCCAAAGAATTACACCTGAATTTTTAACTGCGTTAATCATTTTATCTTCGTGTGAATTGGTATCAACTCGCTTTAGTGCAACAGTAACCATATTTGTTCCTGAAGCAATAATGCTTTCATACATGATTTCATTGGATGAAAACTTTCCACTTCCCAAAAATAATCGAGATGAAAATTCTTTATCGGCAATCTTCAACATAATTTAATTTATTGTTTAATTCTTTTATAAGATCGTTTTTACTATCGCTATTTGTAATTAACCCCGAAACCGCAATACCGTGTATTCCCATTTGGATTAGATTAACAATATCATCGCTGATGACTCCGCCAATTGCAAAAACAGGAAGATCGATATTGTTTTGTCGCATTTTTATTAAAATATTTTTGTATCCATTAAAACCTAACAATGGGCTAAGGTTTTTCTTTGTGTCGGTATAACGCAACGGCCCTAATCCAATATAGGAAGGAGAATATTTATTCGCACGCTGAATGTCTTCAAATGTGTTTGCTGTGGCTCCAAAAATTTTTTTAGTTCCTAATATTTCCCTCGCCCGTGAAATACTCATGTCATTTAATCCTAAATGAACACCATTGGCATTGCACTCTTCAGCCACAAAGGGATTATCATTAATAATTAAAACTGCATGAAATTGGTTGCAAAGTTTTTTCGCTTCTTTTCCAAAATAAACATAATCGTTATGTGTTATGTTTTTAAGGCGTAATTGAATCCATTTAATGCCGGCAAACAACGCAAATTTTATATTGTTTAAATGCTCAAAAGCATCATTTCCTTGTGATATGTATTGCAATTTACTCAACATGAAATCCTAATAATGATTCATTACTCATTAAATATTTTTCAATGTATCTTTTTGCTTTTTCACATGCTTCTTTCATCGAAAACCCGCGTGCAATATTTGCGGTTATTGCTGCCGACAATACACAACCCGAACCGTGTTTTGAAAAATAATTTCCGGGCATTGCATTAAAATAAAATTGATTTTTATTATCGTACAATACATCACGACCTTTCATTTTATCGTCATGCCCGCCTTTCACAAAAACACTTGTGTATTTAACCAATTCAGCTATTAATAATTCACTTGATTTTTCAATTGAAAATTTTTCAATTTCTTCAATATTAGGGGTAATTAAATCGATTCGCTTAGCTAAATTTAAAATCAATTGACTATTGGTGTCTTTTAAAAACTCATATTGCGTTGATGATTTCCAAATTGGATCAATAATAATTTTTATTTCGGAATAATTATCGCGAATTATATCAATTAAAGAAATCAAAAATTCAATGGAAGGAACAATTCCAAATTTTATTGCTTTTACAGGATATTTTTCAAGCATTACTTTCAACTCCTCTTTTAATAACATCAAACTACGCCATTCTACCCAATGAAATTCATTTTCAGTTTGCAATGTATATCCGGTTATTATTGCAAGCCCATGCACCTTATGTTGCTCAAATGTTTTCACATCGGCAAGCACACCTGCGCCTCCGCAAGGATCAAATCCCGCAATGGTTAAAACGTATGGACATAATTCTTGCATAATGCGTTTAATGTTATAAATTCTTCGATTGGATTTTCACTATTCCAAACAGCACCTAAAACTGCCGCGCCATAAAATCTGCGATCAAAAACTTCTTCAATATTTTTTTTATGAATTCCTCCTAAAGCATAAGTCGGTTTTTGAATTTCATTGCTGATTTTAAAATCATACGAAATTTGACTTTTATAATTCGTTTTTGAAATGCTGTCAAATACGGGAGACAAAAAACAATAATCGAAATTATGGTTATGTTGTAGTAATTCATCATAAGAATGGAACGACGCTGAAATGAAAATTTCTCGAGGATTGCGACGGTTTGTAGTATTTATTAAACCACTTAGCGCATTAAGTTCACCAAGTCTTATTACGTCAAAGTTTTTTTCATTATTCTTTGTGAGCGTTGTGCTCTTAGCGGTTAGTTCATTTCTATCTCTCTCCTTTAAATGAATTCCCCTCAACTTAAACTCCGCGCTCATTTCATGAAACTGATGAATCATTATTTTATCTAAATATTTTTCATTGATAGAATTCAAATATTTTTTCTGTTCATCTTTTTTCCAATATGGTTTACGTAAATGAAAAATATCCATCCCCGACTCAAACAATTGATGAATCAATTTAATCTCATTGTTGAACTCAACTTCGCTGCTTATGACAATTAATTTATTCACTTGTAAATTTCCGAACCGGTATCTTTAAACTCCGTGCTTTTATCAAACATTCCTTTTTCTGCATAATCCCTAACTTCTTGTGTAATTTTCATTGAGCAAAATTTCGGTCCACACATTGAACAAAAATGAGCAACTTTTGCGCCGTCGGCAGGTAATGTTTCATCATGAAATTCGCGGGCAGTATCGGGATCAAGCGATAAATTAAATTGATCTTCCCAGCGAAATTCAAAACGCGCCTTGCTTAATGCATTGTCACGATATTGCGCACCGGGATGTCCTTTTGCCAAGTCTGCCGCATGAGCCGCAAGTTTGTAAGTAATTACTCCGTCTTTCACGTCTTTTTTATTGGGTAATCCTAAATGTTCTTTTGGTGTTACATAGCACAACATGGCTGTACCGTACCAACCAATCATAGCCGCGCCAATGGCCGAAGTAATATGATCATAACCGGGAGCAATATCTGTTGTTAGCGGACCTAAAGTGTAAAACGGTGCTTCGCCACAATGTTTTAATTGTAAATCCATATTTTCTTTAATCATGTGCATAGGCACGTGACCCGGCCCTTCAATCATTACCTGTACATCGTGCTTCCATGCAATTTGCGTTAGTTCGCCCAACGTTATAAGTTCACCAAATTGAGCTTCGTCGTTTGCATCGGCAATGCAGCCCGGACGTAAGCCGTCACCCAATGAAAAGGCTACGTCATATTGTTTCATGATTTCGCACAATTCTTCAAAATGCGTGTAAAGAAAATTTTCTTTATGATGGGCTAAACACCATTTTGCCATTATTGAACCGCCTCGAGAAACAATTCCCGTAATGCGTTTTGCGGTTAATGGAATATAGCGTAATAATACGCCGGCATGAATGGTAAAATAATCAACACCTTGTTCGGCTTGTTCAATAATCGTATCTCTAAAAATTTCCCAAGTTAAATCTTCAGCTTTACCGTTTACTTTTTCCAAGGCTTGATAAATGGGAACGGTACCAATGGGAACCGGCGAATTTCTTAAAATCCATTCGCGTGTTTCGTGAATATTTTTTCCCGTTGACAAATCCATTATTGTATCAGCTCCCCAACGACAAGCCCAAACTGCTTTTTCAACTTCTTCTTCAATAGAAGAAGTAACAGCGCTGTTGCCGATATTCGCGTTTATTTTCACCAAAAAGTTTCTACCAATAATCATTGGTTCACTCTCGGGGTGATTAATGTTGTTAGGTATAATGGCACGTCCTGCCGCTACTTCATCACGAACAAATTCGGGAGTAATAAAATTTTTAGGCGTATTGGCGCCAAAACTATTTCCTGCATGTTGTTGTGATAATGTTGCGTATTGTCCGTTAAGCTGTGTTTTCAACGCTTGTATTTGTTGATTTTCGCGAATGGCAATGTATTCCATTTCGGGAGTAATGATACCTTTTTTGGCATAATGCATTTGCGAAACATTACATCCATCTTTTGCTCTTAGTGGTTTATGCAAATTTTTAAAACGAATGGCATCAACACTTTGGTCATTTAAACGAACGTTACTATATTCTGAGGAAGAATGCTCCAATTGTTCAACATCATTGCGTTTCATTATCCAATTTTCACGCAAGCGATGAATGCCTTTATGTACATCAATATTAATTTCCGCATCGGTATAAGGACCACTTGTATCGTAAACTGTTACCGGCGCGTTGTGTTCGGTTTTTCCGTTATTAAGTTTGGTATCGCTCAGCGTAATTTCACGCATGGCTACTTTTACATCATGCAAAGTTCCTTGCACGTAAATTTTTTTTGAACCGGTAAAGGCATCGCGCGTAATTGACTTTTCGCTTGGTATTTTTGATTTTGCATCCATATTTTTTTTATCCGCCTTGTGTGGCTTTAATGATTAATATTTTATCGTTATGATTTAATTTTTTTTCACTCCATTCCTGTTTTGGAATAACCGTATCGTTAACGGCAACTGCTATACCCTTTTGTTTATCCCCAACCGAAAGTTCAACTGCATGCAATAAAGTAGCATTGCTTGCCAATTGAATAAGTTGATCGTTAATATAAATTTCCATTCCGCTAAAATTTCGACTAAAGGAATGGTTTTGATAGAATCCATTTGCTTTTTCCTACGGCGGCATTATCCGCATCAGGTCAAAGGGTATTATCTCAGTCGCGCATAGGCGCAACACCCCTAAAGTCTTGAGACAAATATAGGGTATAAGAAAGAAGTTTTAGAACGGATTATAAACAAAATGAAAAACATGTTTGAATTATTGGGAGCACTAAATGTTGTACAGTCTAATTTATGGGGACCATTACAGTCATTACGAGGGAGGAACGACCGAAGTAATTCGTTGAAATAAACGTGAAACTCAGTGGCGCATTTAATCTACTCGAGGTGTGGACCGATTGCTTCAAGAAGTGAAGATGAAATGCGCATGAAATTGCGTTCAATTTCAAGGATTGCTTCGTCACGCAATAAATTTTGTAAAAAATGTGATTTCTACAAGGCGTGACTCGCAATGACCGTAGCGCATTTTCGGTTCTGAAAACTAAGAACTGACAACGGTCACCCCCTCTAACGAGTAAATACTCATGACTAAAGACTTAGCAAAAAACATTTCCTCAATTCCCTCCCTTTCCCTATTTTTGCACTATGAAAAATAGTATTAAATTCCTTATTTCATTTTTCGCCTGCACTATAATCACAATTAGTGCAAGCTCACAAGTAGAATTAATTACCCAATCACGTTCTAACGGAAGCATTACCTGGATATGCTATAGCCCACAGGGGAATTATATTGCCAGCGCTAATGCCGGTGATAATGCCATTCGTGTTTGGGATGTACGTAGCGCAAAAATTGTTGGTTCGCTAATCGGTCACGAAGGATTAATTACTTCGCTTACTTTTTTACCCTCGGGTGATAAAATTGTAAGTGCCGATAAAAAAGGAAAAATTTATTTGTGGGACTTGAATATTTGGGACATTGTTGACAGCACTACTACTAAAAACATTCCAACTTGTTTTACAATTGATAAAAACGGAAAATTGTTTGCCGGAACAAGTGATGGAAAGCTTTTAGTCATCTCTACTTCTAAACTTTCTATCGAAAAAGAAGTGAATTCAGGAAAAGTTTCAATTTCAAAAATGGCACTTAAAAATGATGGTTCCGAATTATACGTAGCAACTTCTAACGGAACTGTAATCGTTTTTGAAACTTCAACGCTGAAAAAAGGAAATTCAATTGCGGTTTCAAAGTCTGATATAACGGGATTGGCATATACGAAAAATGGACAATTAATAAGTGCGTCAACTGACGGAATAATACATTTAACCGATATTAAAGAGAAGAAAAATACAAAAGAAATTCAGGCACACGAAAAAAGCATTACAGCTTTTAGTTACAATTCCCGTTCTGATTACGCTGTAAGTGCTTCATCCGACAAAAAATTAAAAATATTTAACGGAAATGATTTACAAACGTATCATGAATTTGCGCAAGAAATGTCGGCTAATGAACAAACCATTCGCGCAGTTGAGTTAAGTCCCGATGGATTTACATTGGCCGGCTCATCTTTCAAAATTGGTTTAGGTCGCCAACGTAGCGATAATACCATTCGTATATGGAGTATAAAAGGCAAAAGCGTTTATAAAGAATTGCACGGTTTTGTAAAACCGGTAATCGCTTTTTGTTATTATCCGTTGGCGAATAAAGTTGCCATTTTACACGATGATCGTGAATTGAGTTTTTGGGACTTTGATCGCGGCGAAAAAAACGGAAGTTTTCAATTGCCTGAACCGAAAAGGGAATATCACCCTTCGGTAAATGATTTGAAAAAACAAGCCGCCAATAATTTAGGAAACGGAATCAACAATATTCGAAATATAGGAAATGGAAATTTATCGGTTCGTAATAATCCGCTCGCTAAAAAAGCGGGAAAAAAAGTAAAAACCGTAATTGAAAAAGCGATTGATAATAATTCGCGTATTCTATATTCCAGTAACGGAAATTACTTTGTTTCATATTTACCAAAAGATGAAATTCGTGTTTATAAAATGGAAAATGATGCGCCGGTTTACAAACACTATATGCAGCACGAATTGGAAAAAGTAAATTGCATGGCCATTTCTCCCAATGAAAAATGGGTTGCCTTTGGTGGTGCCGGTAACAATACAGTTTCAATTTGCAATTTACAAACCGGTGCTTTTAAAACACACGTTTATTTAAATTTACCCGATGCAACCGAGTCCTTTGCTCAGGTTTCTGATATTGCCTATAACACTACCGGAAATCTTTTAGCCGTTGTTTACAATACCGGAAAATTATTTGTTCTCGATTCAAATTTAAATGTAGTTTTTCAAAATGTTTCACCCGTTTCTATATCGGCACTTAATGGCGGATTTGTAAATTTTACGCGCGACGGAAAATATATTTTATACAATGGGTTGAATGGTTTTCAAAAAGTAAATATTTCGGGTTTTAACGACCAAGCTGAAGCAAATTTAAAAATAAAAGGAGATATTGTTGAAATGAATGAACCGCAAGATTTTGCCATTTCAAAATCTTATGACGGATTGCATGTTTATAATTTAATGAATCAAAACATGTCAATCATCAAATGCAATACACGCGACATCACTTCTATCGGTGCAAGTTCTTCAGGAAAAATTTCAGTAGGATTTAATTCCGGTGAAATTCGTTTTTACGATCCCAATACGGCGGTAAATACTGCAACAATGGTAACCGAAGGTGATAACGCCATTATTAAAACAAGCGATAATTATTATAAGGTAAATAAAAACGGTTATTCATTAGTAACTTTCCGAGTAGGAAAAAACGCGTATCCTTTTGAGCAGTTTGACTTGTATTTTAATCGACCTTCAAAAGTTTTAACCGCTTTAGGTTCTACGAATACTAATTTAATTCAAATGTATGAAGTTAGTTTTGAAAAACGGTTAAAGAAAACAGGCGCAAGTTCATCAAACATTTCTATTGAAGAATTGCCCGAAACCGTTATTGCAAACCGAAACGAAATTCCAATAAATACCAATGACGGTAAAATTACAATACATTTAACAGGAACGGATAAAAACAGCACAATTAAAACAATTCAGGTTTGGTTAAACAATGTTCCTGTGTACGGTCAAAAAGGGATAACGGTTAAATCTACTACGTTAGTTGATACTACGTTAGTTGTGCCTCTCGTTAATGGAATGAATGAAATTCGTTGCGCCGTAATCAATGCAAAAGGCAATGAAAGTTTAAACGAAGCCATTCAAATAGAATCGAAATATGAAACGCCGGTGAATTTGTATGTACTTTGTATTGGCACCTCACTATATAAAGATAAAAATTTCAATTTAAAATATGCCGCAAAAGACGCAATGGATATTGCTGCATTAATGAAAACAGCCGGAAATTATTCGAAAGTATTTACTAAAACATTAACAGATACTGAAGTTACAAAGAAAAATTTGCAAACCGCAAAAGAGTTTTTAGCAAGCGCCGGATTGAATGACGTTGTATTGGTGTTTGTTGCAGGACACGGAATACTCGACAAAAATTTTAATTATTACTACGCCGGCAATGCTATGGATTTTACAAAACCCGAAAAAGAAGGAATTTCATATGAGTTTTTAGAAAGCATTGTTGATGCAATTAAAGCCATAAAGAAAATTTTGATAATGGACACTTGTCATAGTGGCGAAGTGGATAAAGAAGATGTAAAAAGCAACAATCAAACTGCGGTTTCAAACGGAGATGTAAGTTTTAGAGCGGTGGGTACCGGCATTGAATATACGAATGACATTACCTCGGGTGCAAGTAAAATGGTAAAAGAGTTATTTGCCGATTTGCGAAAGGGAACCGGTGCAACCGCAATATCAAGTGCCGGAGGTACCGAATATGCAATGGAATCGGACAATTGGAAAAATGGTTTATTTTCGTTCTGTCTAATGAACGGATTGAAAAATAAAACTGCCGACGCTAATAATGACGGTAAAATTACTTTGCATGAATTGCAAGCCTATTTGGTAAAAGAAGTTTCAGAGCGCTCAGCAGGAAAACAAATTCCGACTACACGAGTGGAAAACTTTATGTTGGATTATGTGGTTTGGTGAGTAAAGCAGAACGGGTGAGAATTGGAGTTAAAATTGTATGATATAACACCGTTCGCTTCCACTCCCGGGATACAAACGTTAAAGCGAAGAAATTAGAAATTAGAAATATGACCATGAAAAGAATAATTTTGTTTTGTGTTTCCCTATTTATTTTTTTTAATTCGATTTTCGCCCAAACTACCGAGAAACGAATTGAAGATGCCGAAAAATATTTTTATAATGGCGAGTACGAAGATGGAATTTATGAATTGGAAAAAATTCAGGATTTAATTACCAAGGACACGAATTACCAAGAATATTTTACTGAGTTAGCCAATATGTATTTAATGAAAAAAGATTGGCGAAAATTTGTAGCCTTACATAAAGGTGTAAACTTCACGAAAGACGAGGATACTTCTGTTTTAAACGCCGCTCGCTTTTACACTAAATTCCCTAAGGAAAAAATTCAATTCGGTCCGTATGGCAGTCCTTATACCACATTTAAACCATCCATTTCCGGCACGCCAATTGTTGAGGTTGTTGTGAATGGAAAAAAATATAAATTTTGGGTCGATACCGGCGCAGGATTCACTGTTATTTCTTCAAAAATTGCCAAAAAAATAAATTTGAAAATGAATGGTAATGTTGGCGCAACCGCAACAGCCGCTACCGGAAATAACGTGAGTATCACTTACGCAATTATTGATTCTCTTTCGTTCGCTAACATAAACGTAAAAAATCATCCCTGTATTGTTCTCAATAAAAAAGATTTGGAGTTTCGAATTTCAGGAATGAAAGTGGTGAAAATTGACGGAATTATCGGATGGAATTTGTTGCAGGAAATGGCTGTTACGATGAATTTTAAAACCAACAGCATTTGTTTTCAAGATTCTCAAATAGCAAATACACAATTGGACAAAAACTGTGAAGTAAATTTTATTTGGATGGGCGAACCCTTGGTAAAAGGGCATTTAAAAAACAATTCACAAGTTTTATTTTTATTTGATTCGGGCGCATCCAATTCCTGTGTATATGAAAAAATATACGGTCAAACCGATACCACCGGTTTGCCAAAAAAAACATTTACGATGGGATCGGCCGGCGGAACAAAAAAAATGACTTCACCGTATTTCGCCGAAATAAAAGTGTTTTCTTGTTTCGGGAATGTAACATTAAAAGACATGGTTACGCATCCGCAAACGGGAGAAAAAGGCACTTTTGCGCCACACGGTTGCTTTGGAATGAAAGAAATAAAAGATCGCGTTATTTTTTTTAATTTAAAAAAAGGACAATTTCTTTTATTGCAGTCACAAGGAGAATAGCTAAGCCGTCACATTTAATACCAAAACATCCGTTAAATTTATGCTCTCAAAGATTAATATTACTGTGAAATTTGTTTTACACCAATAAATTGATGGCAAAATAATCTACCCGATAAAAATAATTTTTATTAATTATCCTTTCAGAAAAAATTCTATCCGTTATAATCCATTTTAAACTTGGCATTAATTTCCGGTTTCTGTCATTTCCGCCCCGCCCCATTCAACAACCGTAAATCCTTTTCGTGAAATTGCCGGAATATGTTGCTCATGCAATTTAACGGAATACAATCCCGTAATTGGTTTCCAAACCATAAACATTCGCAAAATACTTTCGGGTTTTGGTGAAATAGTTAATAACGCATAATTACTGTATTCGTTATTAAACATAAAATGCACCAAACATTTTTCATTGTTCATCATTTGCGGGGCCCAATAGGTAATAAAATCAGTTTGCTCACGTGCATTAAATCCCATTGCAGTAAGTTTTCCCTCAAGAAAAGAAATCACATCGTTTTTACCAACCATAAATCCTTCGCTCATGTCAGTACTGCTTAAATCCGTTTCGCCTTCCCAAAATAAATAATTATAGTTTTTTTTATCAATCGAAATTGTTCCGTCGGTATTTACGGTTACGTTCCATCCATTATTGTATTGCGGATAAGAAAACGTAAGATTACCGATAAAATTCAAATTCACGTTTGCATTTAAAATAGAATCATTGTATAAATAAATCACCGGTTTTCTACAGGTTTGATGAATGGTTGCGTTTTCAAAAAATATTTTTATCCCGGTTTTTGTTTGTGATTCGAAGTTTATAGAATCGGTTTTAATTTCATAATGACTTCCGTCAAGATAAAGTTCAAATTTATGTTTGCCCGCTTTTAGGTTTAAAGAATAAGCACCTACGTTGTTTGTTGTAAAGACTTTTTTATCACCATCGGCCGAAAATTTAATGATTTTTTTTTTTTTTACAATGCCTAATTCATTGGTAATGGTAAAAACAACTTTTGCGTTACCCGTTTTAATGGATTCATCTTTTACGGTTGAAGAAATGGTATAAGAAGGCTGGGCTTCATGCCTTAATTGACCTTTATCATGATTTAAGTTAAAGGCGAGTGAAAAAAAGATAAATTGACTAAACATATCAATGGGTTTGATAAGCTACACTTTGTGAAATAGAAAATTCAAGAATGAGCTGCGGTTAATAAGCAGTTATAAATTCAGTTCTTAGCTATCGCTTATGATTGTTTCTCGTGCGTAAGCAGATAACTAAGAACTAATAATTTAGCAATATTAATTTACTATAAACTTCTTTGTTCTGCTGAAATTACCCGAACGTATAGTCACAAAGTAAACTCCTGCCGCCGGTAATTGTGCAGCATTGAATTTTGTTGAGTATGCGCCGGCATTTTTATATCCCTTCTCAACTGTCAACACATTCTTTCCTAAAACATCGCTAACAATTACTTCAGTAATTCCTGCATTCGGAATGGTAAAATCTACATTTGCGTAAGTGCTAACTGGGTTAGGATATACGTTAAGTTCAAGTCCTTCGTTCGATAAATCAACCGTTCCTAAATTGGTCATTATATTAATGTCGTCAACATAAACGTTGTTACCACTATCGCTTTCAAATTCAATTTTAAAACGAAACCCTTGTGTTAAATAACCCGAGGTAATATTCGTAACATCAAACGACTGCCAATCAGCCGGGCTTGGTGTAAATGCGCTTGCAGAAACTGCACCCATTGATAAGGTTGACCCTTGCAATTGTTTTCTTAAACTCCATGTTTGTCCGCAATTATTTGATATAAATACTCTAAGTTTTTCAACATTTGCACCGGCTCTTTGTTTATACGCAAACCTAAATGACAATTGTGCCGCGCTTACTGTACTTAAGTCAAATGTTTTCGAAATAATTGCGTCTTTCGCACCTGAATTATAAAAAGCATAATTATTTAATTTTAAACATTTCGTACCGCTTGAACCCGCACCGGTATAAAGTGTCCAAGGATAAAGGGCATCACTATCTGTAATAAATAAATCGCTATTAGGAAACGTTGAAACCGATTCAAAACTTTCGCTGTATGGAATTGGCGCGCCTGCAGGATCTAACACAGTTACATAATTTGTTTTTGTTTCTATATCGCTTCCTGAAGAATTTGAAGCGGTTAAACTTACACTATATGTACCGGGAGTTGTATATTTCACAACCGGACTTTCATTAATAGAACTTGATGGGGTTCCGGAAGTAAATGTCCAGTTCCATGCGGTTGCACCGTTATACGAATCATCATTAAATGCAATTGAGTCTCCGGCACAAATAACTACGGCATCGCTTGAAAAATCGGCTTTGCATAAAGTGGAAGGCCCAATTACACCTGCGGCAGTTATGTTTGCAGTCGTCCATAAATTATTTCTACCTGCAGTACTTGAGGTAGCTGCGGCACGCATTCTCGTGCCTTGTCCATAACTAAACATTTTGCCGCAATAAGCGTACTCCATAAAATTTTGAACATTATCAACTACATTTCCACAAGTGGCGCCATTAATATTGCATGTAAGCCATCCCTCAGTAACGGGGGTGTCACTTACGCTGTCATCACCACAACTTACACCTGCGTTATTCGTATTTCCCCAAACGTGTTTTAAATTAAACCAATGCCCAACTTCATGGGTTAATGCTCGTGATCTTGATACGCTTCCTGTGCCAATTGAACCAACGTAAGTAGATTGAATCCAAATTCCATCATAGTCGGCAGGTGTCCATGCGCTTGGTGTATTGGTATAACCGGCTGCACCTGCTGCATATTTTACCACCCAAACATTTAAATATTTATTTCTAGGATAACGTATGTTGGTAGTACTTGAGCTACCGTTCAAATTTTGAGCCACTGCATCAGCAACTGTTTCATCTCCTACGTTTGTTGTAGCTGAAAAAGTTCTTGTAATACCACTTACGCAATTTCCTAATGCATCTCTTTGCGCCAATCGAAATTCAATTTCTGCATCACCTGCTATTGATTGAAAGGCTGTAATTATTGCAGCAGTATCGGCATTTTGTTTACGAAAATCGCCATTCAAAATAGCAACCTGATCATAAACTTGTTCATCACTAATATTTTCAGTACCACCTACGTGTACAATGTGAAAAACAATTGGAATAATATAAACCGCACCGCGCTCCGGATCTCTTGTCGCCGAATTTTTCATTAATTCCTCAATTTCTTTTTCGTAAGCAATCGTAGAAGGATCGGTATTTAAATCAATTCCTTTTTCACGACAAATACGATTAAGCAGTTCGTTATTTTTGCAAGTTAAATGACCCGGATCAACATTAGTTGGTGATGTCAATTGCGCATTAGCCGACATACATGATGCGACAGCAAATAAGAATAAAAAATTTTTCATAATTACTTTTGAGTGAACCAAAGTTAAGAAATGCAAAAGCAAGAAACTAACCGTTTGTCATAAAAAAAGACGCTTTCCTACATTTGCATTTAATTTAAAAACTTCATTCTCAATGAATGTTTAAAATAAAACAAGAAGGCTTAATGAAATTTTAAATTGAAATGATGACTCTTTAAGGGGTAATCGGCTGTCTGATTGATTGGTTAACAAAAGCTCAAAATCATCACTTAAGGGAGTAAAATAATGCTGCAATCCGAAAAAAGGTTGCGTAACTATTCGCTTTCCAAAATGTAAATCATATCCAAAACCTGTACTAAAAAATGGCGATACTACCTTCAGCTTTTTATTAATTACAATCGAATCGTGAGTAATGTTGGTTGTTGAACTAACGTATTCGGCACCTACGCTAAATCGAAAATAGAGCGGGTTCATAACCGAATGTTTTAAATTTTTTATCATTTTAACAGGGTACCAATTCACATTAATCCCGCTTCCATAGAATAAAAAATCGATTTTACCTGAGGCTGAATTTGATTTGCTTTGTGAAATGCCAATTAACACTTGTGTATATAAATATTCTGCCAACTCGCGTTCATAAAACATTTCAGCCGATACAAAATTTTTTATCGTTGGTTGAATCGCTCCGTTTCCTCTAAATTTTTCATTGTACAAATCAATTAGCTCATTGTATGGGAACGTTTTAACCGGTCGATATATTGCACTAATGCCCATCGCATTTTTTTGCGAAACACACCATAAGGATAAACTAAAAAATAAAAACGTTAACTTTAATTTTTTCAAGCACAATAAATTTAAATGTTGTGTAACTCATTTGTAAAATCTTCTCGCTTTAGCAGGCTAATAAATTGTTCCCACTCTTCGGTTTTTGCCATAGAGGCATTTAAGCGAATGCGCTTCATTTTCCCATCCATTTCTAAATAAATTTTGTTTCCATCTAAATTAAATTCGCTAAGTGAATTAAATTTATAATTACGCAATTCCATTCCCATTAAATTAAACAACACTAACTCATTATTTCGAAGTTCAAAGTAAGGTTGGTACAGGTATAAAAAGCCAACTACTATTATAAACACACTTAAACAAAGTTGAAATATTTTGACCGTTCCCAAACTAATTAAAAACAAATGAAGGCCTAACAAGATTATTCCCAAAATTATAAATACAATTCCCCAAACTCTATTAAAATGTACTTTCATAATTCTTTCGAAATTAATAAAAGAACAATGTATAATCCCATTTGTGAAGTTAAAAACTCAATAATTGGTACGATAAAGAGTGCGACTGATGCAACAATTGATAAGACAACCTTTTTTGAAAATGCATTAAAATAAAGGAATAAACAAAAACTAAGGGTTACAATAAAATAAGAAATCCAAAAAGAAATGAATATAAGCGGATTATTGAATTCAAATAAATATTGATGATTTCCTCTTAATAATTTCGCTTTAAGCAATAACGAATTACTGTTTTTTACAAACTTATTATCCATTTTTAATTGCCAAAATTTATTGTTCATTTGAAGTATTTGAATTTCTCCTCCATTAAAAGAGTTTGCTTCAACAACTATTTTTCCCGGCAAAAATTCCAATATTTTACCTTTCGCCCTTTTAAATTTTATTATTGAATCTCCTATTTCGGGTTTTAAGTGAGTGGTATTTATGGCAAACAAACCATTAACTTTTTCCAAATAAAATGAATTAAAAAATTCTAAACTCAAAGCATTAAAGAATTGCTGATGGTTACGCCATATTCCTTTTGGTGTTTTCCCTAAAAGGTCTTCGTCATACATAACTTTTGCTTGAGGTACTTGGAATTTTTTTGGAGAAGCATTAATAAATGAATTAATGTCAGAAACATTTACAGGCAACAGTATTCCCTTCAAACAAATAAAAGCAATTAAACCGGATTCAAAAATGATAAACCATGGCAAAAATAAAACTCGATTTTTTGTGCGCAAGAGTGAAAAAACGAAAAGCAAAAGCAGAAAAAACATAAAAGCAATCATTAGCGACAATCCAGAAACGAAACTTATTCCTTGCAATGCCATTTTTATGTCTCCCCTCGCAAAATAAGGTAAAAAATTTCCGGTCTCGAATGAAAATTTAGATAAAATAAGAATGAATGGGAAAAGAATTAAAATAAAATGAATGAAGGTTAAGCGCCGTACAGGTAATTTTTCGCTTAATACATCCTTTATGAAGAAGCCGGCGCCAATTAAAATAATAAAACTAACGTAAAACATAAAATAAGCAGGGAAACGAAAATAATGAAGTGCGGGATCAATTTTATAAAAAAAAGAATACAAAATACCCGAATTGCCAAATGCCAATAAAGTAAAAAACAAAATTAAGCCAATTGACATGAACTTATATTTGTGATTACAATAAATTAAATAGCCAATATAACAGGCAAAAACAAATGTTCCAACAAAACAAGCGGCCATTGATGAGTCTGTACCCAACCAGGATGAGTTTTGAGTAAATACAAAGGGATTAATAAACGACGTAAGTGCCTTAAACGTTATTGAGTTAACGGATGCTTTTTCAATTGATAAGCCCGAATAACGCGCCACTTCGTGATGAGTTTGCCACCACGCAATTAAAGTTGGCAAAATGCTTAGTAATACGAAGAATTTTAACGCCACTGTTTTTTTCAAAATAGCAATCAAATGTGTGATTTCGTTTGCGCGCACTTTTGCAATAATTAATCCAATAAACGCTATTATCAAAAAATGAAGGTTTATTAAATTAAAAGTTTGATTTCCGGTGGTAATGTGCAAGTGAAATAAAACAACAAGAGCAAAAACCGATTTCCATTGTAAATGGTTAAAAAACTTTATTAAATGATAAAGCGTTAATGGAAAAAGCGCAAATGATACAATTGAAAAAAAGTGCTGCAAATGCAGTATAAACATTCCACAACATGAAAATACAAATGCGATTACGAAAGCAGATTTTGCATGTTGGTATAAATAGTAACACAATTTATACATTCCAACAGCGGCAGTAAAAATATAACCAAAAATAACGAGTTGTAAAATTGTTAAATCGATTTGAAATAGGTTTCCTGTAATAAAATTTTCGACCGAAAGTACCGGCCCCTGCAAATCGGCATATATCGGATAACCCAGTTGTTGATATGGATTCCATAAGGGAAATATTCCATTATGAAAACATTTTGATGCGAAATGTCGCCATGGCAACCAACAATCTAAAAAATCGTTAGGAACGGGATTAAATACTAATGGAAAATATACTGCTGTCAACAGCAAAAACAGGAGAAGATATGTGTTTTTTTCAAATTTCATTCCCTGCAATTTCGATTCAAAAAATTAAACAAATGGGCGTATTAACTTAATACAAAAAATTATTATACGGATATCTTACTTGAAATATTGTTTTCACTTCATCATAAAGGCGCGCACGTAATTCATCAATATTTATTTTTTGATGAGCCGAAATAAAAATACAATCCTTTCCATACACTCCCGCCAACCAAGTTCGCTTTAATTCTTCTAATGATAAGTTTTCCCGTACCACAGGCGACAAATCATCTTCCTCTTTTTCCTTAAACGTATAGGCATCAATTTTATTAAATACCAAAAGAACTTTTTTATCCGTTGCTCCAATGTCTTTCAATGTTTCATTAACTACAGCTATGTGTTCTTCAAAATGCGGATGCGAAATGTCAACAACGTGCAATAAAACATCAGCCTCTCTTACTTCATCTAAAGTAGATTTAAATGATTCAATTAATTGAGTAGGTAACTTTCTAATAAACCCAACAGTATCACACAATAAAAACGGCAAATTTCCCAATACAACTTTTCGCACAGTAGTATCCAACGTAGCAAATAGTTTATTTTCGGCAAACACGTCGCTTTTGCTCACTAAGTTCATTAAAGTTGATTTTCCGGCGTTGGTATAACCTACAAGGGACACACGCACTAATTGTCCGCGATTGCTGCGTTGGGTGGACATTTGCCGGTCAATAACCTTTAACTCATCTTTCAGCTTTGCGATTTTATCCAAAACGATTCGTCGGTCGGTTTCAATTTGCAATTCTCCCGAGCCACTTCGTGTTCCTGTGCCGCCTCTTTGCCTTTCCAAATGTGTCCACATGCGTTTTAACCGCGGCAACATGTATTGGTATTTTGCTAATTCAACTTGGGTTTTTGCATGTGCGGTACGTGCTCGAACGGCAAATATTTCAAGAATCAGGCTTGTGCGATCAAGGACTTCGCATTCTACAATTTTTTCAATATTCTTTTGCTGGGCAGGCGATAATTCATCGTCAAAAATTAACACAGTTACATGATGTGCATGAATAAAATTTTTGATTTCGTCTAACTTTCCTGTACCAATATATGTTGCTGCTACAGGTACGGTTAATTTTTGTGTATAACGTTTCTGCGTAAGTAGGCCTGCCGTTAGCGCTAAAAATTCAAGTTCATCCAAGTATTCCTTAATAAGATTTTCGTCAACTTGACCTTGAATTATTCCAACAAGCACAGCTTTATGACTTCCGCTGTCACGCTTTTTTTCTTCAATCATTTAGCCGGTTTAAGCGTTTGAACAAAAGCCGCAACTTGATTCACTTCATCCTCGTTAAAAATTACTTCGAGGTATGGAGCCATACCACCGCGACCGTAAGCAATTACAGCATAAGCTTGCTCCTGCGTTAGTTCGCTAACCGTTAGGTCTTTTGCGCCGCCGGCTCCTTTTTTACCATCGGCACCGTGACACAAAGCGCAATTTTCTTTATACATTCGGTTTCCGGCGGCAATATCTTCTGCGGTTGCCTTAAAAGGTGGAGCAGGCTTTTGTTCTGCTTTTGACGTTTGATTGCTGCATGAGTAAAAAACCATGAGTAAAAAAACGATTCCTATAAATACTAATTTTTTTAAAACCATGCTGCTGAAGGAAATCGAAATAGCCAAGGTATTGTGGCTAAAATAATAATCAGCCCCAATAAATAAAACACCCAAATTTTTCGGTGTTTAGAATTGTTATTAGAAGCCCTTTTCGATTTTGAATGACCAATAGTAATAAAAACGATAGAAATAATCATTCCCACTAAATGTTCAACCACCATGTGTCGAGCAGGAGCAACTTTCATTACGTTCCCTAAATTTCCCCAGGCATCCAATATTTCCTGATTGCTGAAATAAAGAATTAACCCCAACAATAATTGAACATGTGTCACAATCATTGCGAATAAATTTATTTTTCGATCGCTTTCGCTGTAATTGCCTGATGCTTTTTTACGAAAGGCGTTGTAAATTGCGTAAAGCAATAAAAAGAGCACAACCCATCTCCAACCGGAGTGGGCATGTTTAATTGCATTGTAAAAACTTGTGTTGGTGTCCATGATTATTTATTTATGGTTTGTTTAACTAGAATATTTAATTCATTCAGCTGCGCATCGTCAATCTCAGACGGTGCATCAATCATCATATCTCTTCCGCTATTGTTTTTAGGAAAGGCTATAAAATCACGAATGGTTTCTGTTCCGCCAAACAATGAGCATAAACGATCAAATCCAAAAGCAATTCCTCCATGTGGTGGTGCGCCATATTCAAAAGCATTCATTAAAAATCCAAATTGTGCGTGAGCGGTTTCATTGGTAAAACCCAATGTTTTAAACATTTTTTCCTGCAACTCTTTATTGTGAATACGAATTGATCCGCCACCAACTTCAACACCATTAATTACCATGTCATAAGCGTTTGCACGAACATTTCCGGGATTACTTTCTAGCAAGTGAACGTCTTGCGGTAATGGCGAAGTAAACGGATGGTGTTTAGCATGCCATCTTCCTTCCATTCCCGGTAAACCGCTCTCCTCACCTCTTTCAAGCAAAGGAAAATCTACGATCCATAAACAAGAATAAGTATTTTTATCGCGCAAACCTAAACGTGTTCCCATTTCTAAACGCAATTCATTAAGTGCCTTTTGCGTTTTCGTTTTTTCGCCGGCTAATATTAAAATTAAATCGCCTTGATGTGCGTCAAATGCATTCGCCCATTTTTTTAATTCGTTTTCATCATAAAATTTATCGACCGATGATTTTATTGTTCCGTCATCATTATAGCGGGCATAAACCAGGCCGGTTGCTCCTATTTGCGGACGTTTTACAAATTCGGTAATTTCATCTAACTGTTTGCGCGTAAACGCAGCTGCACCTTTCGCACAAATTCCAATTATCGTTTCCGCATCATCAAATACCTTAAAGTTTTTTCCTTTAACAACATCGTTTAGTTCAATAAATTTCATTTCAAAACGAGTGTCGGGCTTATCGCTTCCGTAGTATTTCATGGCGTCGGCATAAGTCATGTGCGGCATTTTATCAATATCAATACCTTTTATATTTTTAAATAAATAACGTACCAATCCTTCAAATGTTTGCAGTATATTTTCCTGTTCAACAAATGCCATTTCACAGTCAATTTGTGTAAATTCGGGTTGACGATCGGCTCTTAAATCTTCGTCGCGAAAACATTTTACAATTTGATAATAACGATCGTAACCGCTAACCATTAACAATTGTTTAAACGTTTGTGGCGATTGAGGTAGTGCATAAAATTGACCTTGGTTCATACGACTTGGCACAACAAAATCACGCGCACCTTCGGGGGTTGATTTGATTAAATAAGGAGTTTCAATTTCAATAAAATTTTGCGAATTCAAATAATTTCGAGTTGCCAAGGATAAACGATTTCGCAATTCCAAATTTTTTTTAACCGGGTTTCTACGCAAGTCGAGGTATCGAAATTTCATTCGCAAATCATCTCCACCGTCAGTGTTATCTTCAATCGTAAAAGGAGGTGTTAAGCTCGCGTTAAGAACCATTAAATTTGAAACTTCAATTTCAATTTCACCGGTTGGTAAATTATTATTCTTGCTGCTTCTTTCTATCACTTTACCTTGAACACGAATCACAAATTCACGACCCAATTTTCGTGCTTTAAAACACAATTCTTCATTGGTATCAATGTTAAAGGCCAATTGTACAATTCCGTAGCGGTCGCGCAAATCCACAAACGTCATTCCACCTAAATCACGACTTTTTTGCACCCAACCGCATAAATTTACCTCTTTACCCACATCGTCGATGCGCAATTCTCCATTGGTATGTGACCGGTATTTTGTACTTAACATGTTCATCAATTAAAGTTTGCTAAAATAAGCCAAATACCTGTTTTGATTCGTAAAAAATCAAAAAAATGACACGAAAGATGCGTATTCTATAAAAAATTTTACCTTTAAGGCTTAAGAGAATGTACGGAGAAGCTATTATTAAAGGATTTACATTTGGAATGCTGCTTAGTTTTCTAGTAGGCCCAATCTTCTTTATTCTTATTGAAACCAGCTTAAAAAGGGGAATTAAACCTGCATTAGCGCTTGACTTTGGTGTTCTTATTTCTGATATTTTATACATTTTACTTGCTTACAATTTCAGTTCATTTTTAATGAGTTTAAAAAAACATGAAAATTTATTAAGCGGTTGCGGCGGCGTAATATTCATGATATTTGGATTGGTAAGCATGATTAAAGTAAAAAAAGGAAATGCTACTGATGATGATACGATAAAGTATGGTAAAGCCGATTACGTTCGATTTTTTATGAAAGGATTTTTGCTAAACATGTTTAATCCTGCTGTAATTTTTTATTGGCTCGGCTTATTTTTAATTGGCGATCGCTTTGGTTTTTCAGGATTCGAGGTAACGGTTTTTTTTACCAGTATATTGGTCTCATTTTTTACTATTGATTTAATTAAAATAATTGGTGCTGGTCAACTAAAAACTTTTATGACCGATGCAAGATTACTTATTGTAAACCGAGTAATAGGTTTAATTTTATTGGGATTTGGCGTAGTAATGGTGCTCAATTCATTAGGAGTACTTGATATACATTAGAAATAATTTTGAAGTACTAAATATACCGGGTTCACTTTAATTGCGATTAGCAAATTAAAGTGCGGGTATAAAATTTACTTGAACATTCGGTTTTAGAAAACAAATGAATTTAAAAATTACTTCTCACGCAACGATTCCTCAATCAATTTATTGGCACATTCCTCAATTGAAGAATTGAAGTTTTTCGAAGCTTCCTCATCATCTTTATAACGTTTAAGGAACTTATGTTGCAATTGATCGCAATTGTTTTGTTCATCAATTCGCTTTGGTTCATCAATTTTCATTTTGTTTGCCTTCACAAAACAATCACAAACTTTTTCTGCATTTGACTTCGGTGAATCAAACGAACAAGCCTGCAGAAAAGAAAAAATAAAAAATACCACAACAAATTTCATCATTTTAAAATTTCGCAATTCTCTAATCTCCGTCATAATCAACATTGTTTGAACTGTCTTCACATTCTGATATTTCTTCATCCAACTTTTTCATGAATTCTTCATCCTTCCCATATTCTTCATTCACATTTTTCTCAAAATTATCCATCTCAGTTTTAATTTTATCGCGCTCCGGCTCGCTTGTTGCTTTTGTCATTTTTTTTTCGAGTTCGCAATAGCGATTCGCAACTTCTGTTGGCGATTCTTTTTTACTGCCGCAGGCTAACATTAAAAAACAAATTGGTGCAATTAATTTTTTCATAACGTTTAATTTATTGGTGTATTTTTTTCACGTTCAACATATTTTGTGTTGGGTGTGCCACAGGCAATCCCGTTTTTACGCAAAGTTTCATCAGCTGCATAACGTAAATCACTTTTTATAACATCAACTTCCCATACTTTATCAGTCCAAAAAACCATTTTGTATTGCTGATTAGTATCGGTAAATTCTTCCAATAAAATCATAATGTTTTTTCGCTTATCAACTGCAGTGTGACTAAGCAAACAATCATACAACAATTGCTTTACTTGTGCCGTATTGCTTTCGGGCGATACATATATACTAACTGAATAACGCAAAGGTTTATTGTTAAACGATCGATGATTTACATTCTCGGTTGTTAATCTTGAATTCGGAATTATAATTGTATTTCCATCAACAGTTCTTGCTTTAGATGTGCGTATATTGATTTGAACTATTCTTGCTTGGCCCTCGTTTAACTGAACGATATCTCCAACTTTAATGCTCCCTTCAAAAAGTATAATAAACCCTGAAATAATATCGGCGAATATTTTTTGTATTCCTAACCCAAGCCCTACCAACAACGCCGCCGACGAAGCCACCACTAGCGTAATATCAATTCCTAAACTGTTTAGAGCGATAACCGTAATAATGGTGTAAATAAAATATTTCACAACCATTGTAAAAGTATATTCTCTTCCCTTATCAATCCATTGTTTGCCGGCTAAATTTCGTTGTATAAATAGTCGAGCAAATGTGCTTAATAATTTTGCGGCAACAACTAAAATGGTTATGAAAAAAACATTGTACACCGTTAAATTGAATTTCGAAGTTTCCAATAATTTGATGTCCAATAATTCCTTTAATCCGCTTCCGTTATTGGTAATTGACAAGCTTTGCAATGCAAAAATAACAAAGAGAATATTTACAATTTGCTTTGACAAAGAAACCAATGTAATTTCTTTACCTGCTAATGTAATTTGTTGTGTTTGAATATTTTTTTTACTGATGTAAACCTTAATCGCTTTTTTTACAAAGCGGGCAACAAAATAAATGCCTATCCAAATAATAATGTTAAGTGGCGAAATCGCAACGGTAGAAGTTAAAATAATAAATTTATAATATAAGACGTTCACGGGTAATTCCAAAAATGAGGAATTATAGGCAATATTTGTACAACCCATAATTTTTTTTTAAACAGATTTATGAGATAAAATGATTTATTCTATTGAATTGGTAACCTTTTAATTGAAAAACGTTACATTGGCAAAACAATTTAAATGCGTAAATTTTACTTTACATTTTTTTTTATAGGTTGTGCCTTAAGTTTAAATGCGCAATTTTCAATTACCGGAGTATGGGTAATTAAATATGAATTGGAACAAGATGACGAAACGGCATTTGAGAAAATTCCCGTTTTCGGAATACTCGAGTTTGTAGAAGATTCTCTTAAAGTGCATTCTTTTGGCTATGCCGGTGAATTCGACTCTGACCAAGAAGTAATTTCAATGCGCTATACAATTAATGGCAATGATTTATTGCTTTATGATGCAGAAAATGAAGAAAATTCAGTAATTAAAATTTTAGGTCGTGGTTCTGATACACTTTGTTTATATAGTCCTGATTTATTCGATGGTTTGGTTGTGCTTCAAAAGCTAAATAACAATTCGTCTCCTGTATTTAATGAAGATAGTTTCGGACAAAATAAATCCTACGCGGTATATAATCACGCAGGTGTTTTAACTGATACTCTATCCTTTTGTTTCAATAGAATAAAATTTAGTAATAATGGGGCTAAAAAACCCGGTGGTTATTCAATAAAAATTATTGATGGGCATTGTTTTTTATCAATGATGGAGGATGAACGTGGCTTGCTCGAATTCGTTTATAAACAAAATAATGAACTGCGATTTATGAATTATTTTACAGGTAATTTTATTGTGTTTAAGTTGATGGAAGAAAAAAAATCAAACCCAATAAAAGGGAAATGGAACTCAAATAAATCAATTACCAACCCTGTTTTATTAGAAGTCGGGGAATTTTCAATAATCGTAAAAACAAATACTAATTCGCGAGAATACAACTATTTTATTACGCCTAATCAAAAATTTATAATTTTCGTTTCATTATCGGCACTGGAGAAAAACAGTGTGCATGAATTCGTTTCTCTTTCGATGCTAAAAATACTGAACAAAAATCAAGTTACTTTTTTGCCTATCTCCCAATCTGCAGATACAGAATCCGGTTTTTTTCAGAATTCAATTACTTATAATAAAGTGAAATAAACAATCTCTTTAAATCGGTAAAAGTTTTTTCAAATTTTAATTCTTTGTTGATCGATAACACTCCTATTAATGGCTTAAATAAACTTTACGCGGTTCAGAATTAATTCTTCGTGCAACTTTACAAAGGGGTCCTTTTCCGCAATAAAAAACCTACATGATTATAGTCTTTATGGTCCTTGATAAAGCAATACAAGGAAAATACGAATATGAAAATTCAAGTTGATTTTACCCATCTCAAACCAAGTCGTACCTGTTACATTGATGCCTAAGGCAAAGGTAAAATGTAAAAAAACCATGATTTTTGTGCCTTTGTTTTATTATTAGCCAGCACTAGTGCAAGTAATCAGCAGTTGTTTAAAATACTCTTAAAGGATTATAATATGTTTCTAATCAAAAGCTTATGGTATCCTACTATGATTTTCAATTTTTTAGAAATATGATTTTTTTAGAGAATTATTTTATCAAAACGGTGAATTGAATTAAAATAAGTCTACATTTGGTGGTTAACTATTTTATTTACATTTTATGAATCTCTACATTGGAAACATTCCCTACAGCATTTCTGAAGGGGAATTGACACAACTCTTCGCCAATTTCGGTGAAGTTTCATCTTTAAACGTGGTAAAAGACAAAATGACTGGCCGATCAAAAGGTTTTGGTTTTGTTGAAATGCCTGATGATGGCGCTGCGACTGCCGCCATGAACGACCTTAATGGTAAAGAAGTAAACGGTCGTAAACTAATCGTTAACGAAGCGAAACCGCGTACCGACAAGCCTCGTTTTAACAAACGTCACGATTAATTTTTTTTTTAATCGAATAAAAAATCCTCTCAAGCAATTGGGGGGATTTTTTGCTTTATACAATATTCACATCAAAAAACCGTTAGCCTTTAAAACATCTTTTATGAAAAAAACTGTCTTTAGTTGCACGATTCTATTTTTAATGACTTTTTTTTCTCAATCACAAAATAAATGGCAATTCGGTTTAACAATTGGTACGGCAAATAATTTTTCTTATTTCAGCGGAGGAAATTCAGAAGCTGACGCGCGATTTAATCATGCTCCAACAATTACACCCTTATTGCTGCTCAATGTACGTAAACAACTAAGTGAACACTGGAGCGCACAAACCGGATTTGGAATTACAACTTTCGGTTTTAGTTATTCTTTGGCGCAAAATTATTCGTTGTTAACACAATCTTCAAATAATTCATTGGTGTCTTATTCTTCCAATTCGGTTCTTTTCATTCCGGCAACATTAGTTTACAACACAAAACTTAATTGTAAAAACAGAAGATGGTTTATCGGTGCAGGAATTGCAGGCGCATTTAACGGTCAAAGCAACTATGAAGAAAGCATGGTTGAAGGTAAAGATGTTACTGTTGATTTATTGTTGAATTATAATACATTTTATTCCTTTACCACTTTACACTTTCAATGCATGGGTGGACTCGAAAAATTATTTCGCAAAAAACAAATTTTGCGTTTTGGTTTAATTGGAAATTTCGGCTCAAACGTTATTGCCGTGTCGCAAGTAAATTATACAATTGATGGGAATTCTTACTCGCACAATTTCGCTAATCGTGGGAGTTACTTAGGATTTTTTGTGAGTTACTTTTTTCGAGAAATAGTTTCGAAGAAATAGTGATTGTTGTTTCTAAAATCTAAGTTCAATTATCGAACGTAAAATTCACTTACTATTGACCTAATGCCTGATTTAGTGCTTTAAAAAACATTGGATCTACCGGATAACCCAAATCCTTTGCACGAATTGCGTCACTTAATGCCTCTTTAAATTTACCAATAGTAAAATAGGTTCCTGCCCTATTGTGCCACGCTTGTTTCAACTTCGGATTGTGTTTTATGGCCATCGAATAATCGGCAATTGCCTCGCCATATTTTTTTAAATAATAATTCGCTAAGCCCCTATTGTAAAAGGCCTCCGAATAATCATTCTTGAGTTCGAGCGATCGATTGAGCATAACAACCGCTTCATCATACTTCCCCTCAATAGTTAAAGCATCGCCATAATTGCAATACAATTTCGGTGACATTTTTTCTTTCGACTCTGCATCGGCCCAAAGCGTAATACTATCTTTCCACACCATGCTTCGATTATTTGCCAATACTGCCATTATCATTAAAAACAATCCACAACCCATGTAAACAAAAAATGCCCGACTTTTTTTCTTCGTAATGTATTGTTCTAATAACGTAGCGCACACTAACGCAATTCCAACATGTGGTAAATAGGAATACCTGTCGGCCATAACCGCCCCGCCAACCGACATTAATTGAAGAACTAAGAAAACTGTAAAAAAGAAAAAGGCAAATCCGAACACGACTCCTTTGCTCCTTCTTAAAAACCATAAAAAAACCAATACTCCTGCAACAAATAGCGGTGCCAAGTAATAGGCAATACCCCAATCAATGTGTTGAGGCGGGTATGAATAAAAACATGAAAGATTTAAAGGAATAAAAAACATGAAAATATATTCCATTGTTCCATAACCGGCAAACAACATGCGCTCGCCAAAGCTATACATTAAATTCGCGTCTAAGGATTCGAATTCCTTTTGTGCTTCAACTGCACGTAACCCGAAATAAATTGAAAAAATAAGAAACGGAATTTTTTCTATTATTATTTTAAAATTTAATTTTCTCCCAAAATAATAATCCATTGCTAAAAGAACTAGCGGTAATGTAACCGCAACGGCCTTTGAAAAACAGGAAAGCAAAAAAAGAACAATGGTTAAACAATAAAAGACAATTTTATGCCTGTTTTTTTGAAAATAAAACCAAGTAAGCAAAGCCGAAAAATAAAAAAATGCGTACAAAACATCCTTTCTTTCCGAAGCCCAAATTACACTCTCTACGTGCATGGGATGAATGGCGAACGCAGCACTTACAAAAACGGCAATAAAATTACTTGTAGTTAATTTATAAAATAAAAAATAAATTAAAATTGCAGTTAAAACATGTAGCACTAAATTGGTACGGTGAAAAGGATAGGGATTTATTAAATGAGTTGATTCATCATAGGCATTTTGATAATTCCAAGCCAGTGAAATCATTGTTAAGGGATGATAATTTCCCATTACGTGTGGTTTTTCGATAAAATGTTTTTCAAACGAATCATCTGCCAAATCTTTATTGTTGGTAATGTATTCGTCGTCATCCCAATTCGTAAATTTATTATTAAGCGCCGATTGATAAACCAAAAAAGTAGCAACAACAACCAATGCAATTAACCACCAATTGATTGATAAGGTCGATTTTTTTACTTCTGCCGGTTTTTGTTTTTTTGCTTTTGTCATTCGCAATAATTAAAGCTACACTAAACTTTTTTGGCACAAATATTCAGCAATTTGAACTGCATTTGTAGCGGCGCCTTTTCTTAAATTATCCGATACACACCAAAAGTTCAACGTTTTTGCCTGAGTTTCATCACGTCTTATTCTTCCAACAAAAACTTCATCTCTTTCATGCACATTCATTGGCATTGGGTAAACATGATTTTGAATATCATCTTCAACAACAACACCCTGCGATTGATGCAAAACATCAAAAATATCTTTCATTTCATATTCGTTTTCAAATTCAACATTCACGCTCTCACTATGTCCGCCCATAACAGGAATACGCACAGTAGTAGCGGTTACCTTTATGTTATCATCGCCCATTATTTTTTTTGTTTCATTTACCATTTTCATTTCTTCTTTTGTATATCCGTTATCGGTGAAAACGTCAATTTGAGGAATAACATTTAAGTCAATCGGATATTTATAAGCCATTTCTCCTTTAGTTCCACTACGCTCATTCATTAACTGATTTACGGCTTTAATTCCTGTTCCGGTTACGCTTTGATAAGTGGAAACTACAACGCGTTTTACTTTAAATTTTTTATGCAATGGATTTAGCACCATTACCATTTGAATGGTTGAGCAGTTTGGGTTGGCAATTATTTTATCGTGTTTTGTTAATGCGTTTGCATTTATTTCGGGAACAATTAATTTTTTTGAGGGATCCATTCGCCAAGCCGATGAATTATCAATTACCGTAATTCCTGCAGCTGCAAATTTTGGTGCCCACTCTAAAGATGTTCCTCCTCCTGCCGAAAACAAAGCAATTTGCGGATGCGCATCAATAGCTTGTTGCATACTGCAAACAACGTATTCACTTCCCTTCCAAATTAATTTTTTACCTACCGATTTTTCACTTGCAACCGGAACAAGTTCAGTCACAGGGAAATTACGTTCTTCTAAAACTTTTAACATACGGGTTCCCACTAATCCGGTGGCGCCAACTACTGCTACTTTCATTGTATTTTTTCTTGAATTTGTTACTTGATTAATTGTTGCTCACAAAAGTATTATTTTTATATTTACGGCTAAGTATATGAAGAAAGTCTATAAAAAATTAACGTTTACTTTTTTAGTTGTTATCCGTTGTTTTGTGGCACAGTCGCAAGTGAATGATAATTTTAATGATGGTGATTTTACCGTTAGCCCGGTTTGGACGCCTTCGTCACCAACTGATTTTAGAGATACTTTGGGAATGATACGTTCCAATGTTTCAACTGCTTCTGCGTCGTTTTACATTTCAACTCCCAATAGCACTGCCACAAATTGTCAATGGGAATTTTTTGCCAATTTAAAATTTGCAACATCAAGTGCGAATTATGTTGACGTTTATCTTACCTGTGATAATTCTAATTTATCGGCTGCCGGTATTAACGGCTATTTTGTGCGATTAGGAAACACGCTTGATGAAATTTGTTTGTATAAAAACGTTGCAGGAACTGCTACAAAAATAATTGACGGTGTTGATGGAATTATTACCAGCTCCTCAAACAATTTGATAAAAATTAAAGTTATACGCGATGCTACTAATCAATTCACATTAAGTCGTGACATGACCGGCACAGGCTCAAGTTATACAACTGAGGGCAGTATAATTGACGCAACATTTACAACTTCATCTTACTTTGGATTTTTTATTAGGCAATCAACTTCATCTTTTTTTAAAAAACATTATTTTGATGATGTTTATGTAGGGCCAATTATTCTTGACACAACGCCACCCGACTTGTTATTGGCTACACCCATAAACTCAACCGCACTTGATGTTTTATTTGATGAGCCACTCGATCCAACATCGTCACAAATCACAGCAAATTATTCGGTAAATAACGGTATTGGCACTTCTGCAACTGCGATACTTGATGCTGTTAATCCAGCTTTAGTTCATTTAACATTTGGAACACCATTTGTAAATTTAACAGCATACAAAGTTTACGCTTCATCAGTGGCCGACGTTAGTTCAAACCCCGTTATATTAGATTCAGCGTCGTTTACTTATTTTATTGCCGATACGGCAGCTTGGCGTGAGGCAGTAGTTAACGAGTTTTTAGCCGATCCTACTCCGCAAATCGCATTGCCTTCGGGAGAATTCATAGAAATTTATAACCGTTCTTCAAAATATTTTGATGTTGGCGGTTGGACATTGACCGACGGTTCATCAACAGCTACTTTATCATCACGAATATTAGCCCCCGGCGATTACTTAATCATTTGCGCAAATGCCGACACGATTGAATACAAATTGTTCGGATTTACCATGGGTGTTTCATCTTTTCCTTCTTTAAACAATTCAGGGGATACTATTCGAATTAGTAATCAATTCGGAACAATTTTAGACGAAATTATTTATGATTTAACATGGTATCAAGATGCTGCCAAGGCCGACGGAGGATGGAGTGTAGAACAAATTAATCCTGACGCAATTTGTATTAATAAAACGAATTGGGCCGCAAGCAATGATGGTAATGGTGGTTCACCGGGGTCAATGAATAGCATTTATTCAAATTTGCCCGATACCATTCCCCCAAAAATTTCATCAATAACAGTAACCAGCAATTTGCAAGTGACCGTTTATTTTACCGAACCCCTTAAACCCTCAACAATAGGTACAGTTTCCTTTGCATTAACCGGTGGGCCATCGGTTTTATTCAGCACTATCAATACTTTTGATTATTTAAGCGCTGATATTACTTTTTCGTTACCCCTTGATTCAGGAATTACTTACACTTTAATGGCAAATAATTTAACCGATTGTGAAGGTAACGGATTGGGCACTTCTGATGATGGAAGTTTTATTTTGCCCTTTAAACCCCGGGTTGGCGATTTAATAATTAATGAGATTTTATTTAATCCTTCAAGCGGTGTTTCTGACTTTGTTGAAATTTACAACAATTCTTCACGAAGCATAAATTTGAAAAACTGGGAATTTGCGAATATTGGTGCCGATACTATTGCTAATAATAAAATCATTTCAACAACAGATTTATTAATTAATCCCGGCGAATATTATGCGTTTACAGTTAATCGCACAGCATTAATTAATTATTATACACAAGCGGCATCGCTGCGGGTGTTATCAATCCCGTCAATGCCGTCATTAGACAACGATTCATCTACCATTATTCTTATTATGCCCGCCAATATTGTAAGCGATCGATTCAGTTATATTGAGGCAACTATGCAATTCCCGTTGTTGCAATCGACCGAAGGCGTTTCGTTGGAGAGAATTAATTTTAATCGTCCAACCCAAGATGCCGGAAATTGGCACTCCGCTGCTGAAGCAGTAGGATTTGCAACGCCGGGTTATCAAAATTCACAACTTGATACCGGCTCAACTAACGGTGCAGTACTTACGTTGGAACGTGATATTTTTTCGCCGGATAATGACGGTTACCAAGACATAATTAATTTTAGTTATGAAATGCCCGAAGCCGGTTATCTTGCAAGTGCAACCATTTACGATTCGAAAGGACGAGAAATTAAAAAATTATTGCAAAATGAATTATTAGGAGCTAAAGGAACATTTACGTGGGATGGAATTAATTCTCGAAATGAAAAATCGTTAGTTGGAATTCATGTTTTATATTTCGAATATTTCAACCTTTCAGGAACAGTAAAAAAAGTAAAAAAATCTTTCGTTCTCGCCACTAAATTTTAATGGGTAGAGACAAAAAATCGGGCTTTAAAGGGTACCGACTTATCTCGGCCGGAATGCGTTTGGAAGAAAGCAATAAACGCGATGAACAAGAAACCGAATTGTTTAATAAACGATTAAAAGGTTTTCATCTATTTTGCGTAATTATTTATTCGACTTTTTTAATTGATGGATTGTTACCGACATTAGAAAAAAAAACTAAAATTATTGGCGCAAGAGTTTTACAAACCGAAGAAAAAATAATTTCCGGATCTAATGGAAACGCATTTCTAAGACTTCCATCTTTAGTTGAAATTAACACATTGGCAGGTGGATTTATAACCTCAGAATTTTCAGGATTTGAAAAATCGGGAGCCTCTGTTAAATTAATGCTCACACCTCTTTTTAAACTAAAACTTGGATTAAAATATTCATCGGGCCATTCACTAACTCGTTATTTTAATTTTTACGGAAATTTATTATTTTGGCCAATACTTTCTATTCTGTTAAGCTTAATGTATCTCTTCATTAAACGATTTTATGGTTCTAATACACTATCGGTTTTAGCAATACTGAATGTTGTACCTTTTTTTATTATCGTTTATATTACGTAGTTCATGCCTTTTACAACTAAGGCTCTTAGTACAGTTGGAATATTGTTAATTGATTTATTTTTTAGAATGGGAAGGTTTTGAAACTATGGGTTTAATATGCGATGAAAGTTTTTCCTTTACTTAACAATAATGTTCACTTATTTCACACCTATCGCTAACTAATTACATACTAATTTTTTGTGTACCTGGTAATTAAAATACTATAAACTCCAATACTCCACTTCTTTCATTTTCCCTCTGTAAATACCTTTTACATCAACAAGAATTGGATGCTTTCCCATAATGGATTTGAAATATTTTTCGTCAAGAGCAACATATTCTTTATGATTAACAGCAACAATTACCGCATCGTATTTTCCCGTTGGTTTTTTTGCAAGTTTAAATCCATATTCATGATTCAGTTCGTTACTATCAGCGTGCGGGTCAACAACGTCAATTTTTACGGTATAAGATTTTAATTCTTTAATTATATCGGCAATTTTCGAATTACGTACATCACTTACATCTTCTTTAAACGTTGCTCCCATTAGTAATACGCGAGCCTTAGCCGGATTTGTTCCCTTTGCAATTATTTTTTTAACCGTGTTTTTTGCAACATAAAATCCCATACTGTCATTCACGTATCGTCCCGAATTAATAACACGCGCATGATATCCTAATTTACCGGCTTTATACGTTAAGTAATATGGATCAACGCCAATACAATGTCCGCCAACCAAACCGGGAAAAAATTTCAAAAAATTCCATTTTGTTCCCGCCGCATCTAAAACTTCAAAAGTATTTATTCCCATTTTATTGAAAATAATACTCAACTCATTCATCAAAGCAATATTTACATCGCGTTGTGTGTTCTCAATAATTTTTGCAGCTTCGGCAACTTTTATTGAGGATGCTTTATGCACACCGGGTTCAACAATAATTTCATAAGCATGAGCTATTACATCTAAACTTTCTTTATCACAACCGCTAACCACTTTTAAAATTTTTGTGATGGTATGTTCTTTATCTCCCGGGTTAATTCTCTCGGGAGAATATCCGACCTTGAAATCTTTTTTAAATTTTAATTTTGAAAATTGTTCTAAAACAGGAATACAATCTTCTTCGGTGCAACCCGGATAAACAGTAGATTCATAAACAACATAATCTCCTTTTTTCAAACATTTACCAACTGTTTCTGAAGCTTTAATTAATGGCGTTAATTCAGGCATATTGTATTCATCAATTGGAGTGGGAACAGCAACAATAAAAAATCGTGCTTTTTTTAAAACATCAATTGAGGCGGTAAAAGTAATATCACATTTTTCAAATTCTTTTTTACTTAATTCTTTACTCGGATCAATTCCGTTTTTCATCATGTTTACGCGCTCTTCATTGATATCAAATCCTATCACCTTTACTTTACGCGCAAATGCTAGCGCAATAGGCAAACCAACATAACCAAGGCCAATTACTCCTATTGGAGCTTTTTTATTTACAATTTCTTTAATCATGATAAAAGATATAAGGGCGCAAAAGTAAGATTTTAAGGAATATACATTGGTGATTTTGACAAAATGCCAATGAAAAAGTGTAAAATTTTTATCTTGAAAACCAACTAAATAGAATTATGACTTGCGATTGGGTTTTCGATATGAATAAATTCGCTCAATAATATCAACCACTTTCATTCCTTCTAAGGCATTGGTCGTTATTGCCGATTTGCCGTGCAAGGTTTCTACAACATTTTGAATTACATAATGGTGATTGTTGGCCGAACCCTTATAAGCGCCATAATCGTTCGCGGGATTTGTAGGAGGCAATTCGGGCATTGTGTAATTATTAATATGGCAATACTCAACTTTATCCATGTACTGACCACCAATTTTAATGCTTCCATTACTGCCAACAACGGTTAAGCTGCTTTCAAGATTAGTATCCCATACGGCAGTACTATAATTCATTGAACCAATACCTCCGTGAACAAATTTAAAATTCACCATTCCGCTGTCTTCGAATTCGGTCAATTTTGAGTGATTAAAATCGCTGAACTTCGCTTGTATGTCAATAATATCACCAAAAACCCAATACATAATGTCAATGAAGTGCGAAAATTGAGTAAATAATGTTCCACCATCCAATTCCTGATTTCCTTTCCATTTTCCAGGTGTATAATAACGGCTGTCGCGATTCCAATAACAGTTTAGTTGAACTAAATAAGTATCGCCAATAATTTTTTCTTCAACAATTTTTTTTAACCAAACTGATGGTGGCGAAAAGCGATTTTGCATTACACAAAAAACTTGCTTTTGTTTATGAAGCGCCATGTGTACGATTTGTTCACAGTCGCGCACATGCAATGCCATTGGTTTTTCAACCACAATGTGTTTTCCGGCGTCGAGTGCCAATAAAGAGTGTTGAGCGTGCAACCCGTTTGGTGTACAAACACTAATAACTTCAATCTCCGAATGATTTTTCACAAGAGCAGAAGCATCGGTATAAAATTTTTCAGATATATTTTCAATACCTAATTCTTTTTGAGATTTTGTATCGCAAACAGCAATTAATTCGCACGCATTATTGCGTCGAATCATTTCGGCATGTCGTTTTCCAATATGCCCTTGTCCTATAACTCCAAATTTAATTGTATTCCCCATTGATGAAAAAATTAACAGCGCAAATATACTTTTTTATCTGAGGAGTAGGTGGTTTACACAATATTTCGTTGTGTTTTATGTTGATAAACTAATTTCCTATAGCGATTGTTATTTTCCATATTTGAATACCAAAAAACAAGGCATGAATATACTTCTCCTGGGTTCCGGTGGTCGCGAGTGCGCCATGGCATGGAAAATTGCTTCAAGTACAATTATCGAAAAACTTTTTATTGCTCCCGGAAATCCCGGCACTTCGAAATATGGAACAAATGTTGACCTAAAATTAAACGATTTTAAAAACATAAAAAAATTTGTGCTCGAAAACCAAATTCAATATGTTGTTGTTGGCCCTGAAGATCCTCTTGTAAACGGAATTCATGATTTTTTTATTGCCGATAAAGAATTAAAATCTGTGGCGGTTATTGGTCCGTGCAAAAAAGCTGCACAACTCGAAGGAAGTAAAAATTTTGCAAAAGCCTTTATGCAACGTCATGGAATTCCAACAGCAAAATACAAATCATTTATTGTTGATGAAATTGATGATGCTTTTGATTTTTTGAAAACATTAAAAGGTCCTTATGTTTTAAAAGCCGACGGATTAGCAGCAGGAAAGGGTGTGGTAATAACGGATAAAATTGACGAAGCAAAAGAAGTACTAAATGAAATGTTACGCAATAAAAAATTTGGTACTGCCGGCGAAACTGTTGTTGTAGAAGATTTTTTAAAAGGCGTTGAAGTTTCCGTTTTTGTAATTACTGATGGACGATCCTATAAAATTTTACCATCTGCTAAAGATTATAAACGAATTGGTGAAGGCGATACAGGATTAAATACGGGCGGAATGGGTGCTGTTTCACCCGTGCCTTTTGCCGATGCCGAGTTCATGGATAAAGTTGAAAACAGAATTATTATTCCAACAATTAAAGGATTAATTCAAGAAGAAATAGATTACAAAGGTTTTATATTTTTTGGATTAATAAGTGTTAAAGGTGAACCTATGGTGATTGAATATAACTGCCGATTGGGTGATCCCGAAACGGAGGTAGTAATGCCACGACTAAAATCCGACTTACTTGATTTATTTGAAGGTGTTGCAACGGGAACATTGAGTGAACGCGATATTGAAATTGATGAAAAAGCTGCCGCTACCGTAATGCTTGTTTCAGGCGGATATCCCGGCGATTATGAAAAAGGAAAAAAAATTACAGGAACTGAGTTGATTAATGACAGTTTGTTGTTCCATGCCGGTACATCAAATAAAAATGGCGAATTGGTTTCTTCAGGAGGTAGAGTTATGGCAATAACTTCTATTGCGAAAGATTTAGAAACAGCAATAAATAGAAGTGTTTTAAATGCTGATATTGTTAAATTCGATAAAAAATATTATCGAAAAGATATTGGAATGGATATGCTTAAATTATTGGAAAAGGCAAATTAAAATTTTTGTCAATGAAGTCGAATTCCATAGCTATTGCTAAAAATGTTTTCGAGATTGAAGCTAAGTGTGTTGCCGATCTTGGAAAAATGCTTGACACAAATTTCACAAAAACAATCGACACAATTTTAAAATCAAAAGGCAAAGTAGTTATTGCCGGAATTGGCAAATCGGGAATTATCGGAAAAAAAATAAGCGCTACACTCGCAAGTACAGGAACTCCTTCGTTTTTTCTACATCCAACCGAAGCTTTTCACGGTGATCTTGGAATGATTTCTTCAAACGACGTTTTAATTTTAATCTCTTTTTCGGGCGAAACAGAGGAACTTCTTCAAATTATTCCTTTTCTAAAAGCCAATAAAAATTTTATTATTGCTATAACCGGAGAAAAAAAATCGACGCTTGCTAAAAATAGCAATTCGACTTTATGTGTTGCGGTGTATAAAGAAGCTTGTCCACTCGAACTTGCTCCCACTTCAAGCACAACAGCAACGCTTGCCATGGGCGACGCTTTAGCGATTTCGCTTATGCGCGCACGTAATTTTAAGGAAGAGGATTTTGCTCGTTATCATCCGGGCGGAAGTTTAGGAAAAAAATTACTTACTACAGTTGAACAAGTCATGATAAAAGAAAATTTACCGCTCGTTGATAAAAATGCAAAGATGAGCGAAGTGATTTCAGTTATAACAAAAGGACGATTGGGAATGGCGATAATACACGATTTAAAAAATGTAAAGGGTATTATAACGGATGGTGACTTACGCAGAAGTATGGAAAAATTCAAAGAAAAGTTTTTTAAACTTCAGGCTAAAGATATCATGACCAAAAATCCGAAGGCAGTGGCTAAAGAAATGAAAATGGCCGAAGCTGAGGATTTAATGAGCGAATTTAGAATTGCTTCTTTACTTGTAACCACCAACGGAAAAATAGAAGGAGTTGTGCAATTATATACAATACGTTAATGTTTTCTAATCTCCATATTTTGTTGTCGGTTATTTGCTGTCGGTTATTTGAAATACAAAATATTCAACCGTATAACTTTCAACCTTCACAACAAAACCACAAGCAGCTAAGAATCAAAAATTTTTAAACTTTAAACAATGTCCTTGTACCAAAAATTATCATCACAGCCTTTTCTCATGGCTGGTCCTTGCATAATAGAAAGCGAAGAAATGGTAATCGATTTAGCGAATGAATTAAAAAATATTGCCAACTCTTTAGGCTTTACATATATTTTTAAAGCGTCGTTCGACAAAGCAAATCGCACAAGTGTTGAAGGCTATCGCGGTGGCGGATTGACTAACGGCTTGCGCATATTGGAAAAAGTAAAATCGACTTTTAACGTGCCGGTTGTAACCGATATTCACGAAAGTCAACAAGCCGAAGTGGTGGCAAAAGTTGTTGATGTTTTACAAATCCCGGCTTTTCTTTGTCGTCAAACCGATTTACTTATCGCGGCAGGTAAAACCGGTAAAATCATCAACATTAAAAAAGCACAATTTTTGAGCGGTATTGAAATGAAACATGCGGTGAAAAAAATAGAATCGACAGGAAATAATAATATTTTACTAACGGAGCGCGGATCTATGTTCGGCTACAATAATTTGGTTGTTGATTATCGAAACATTGTTGACATGAAACAATTTGGTTATCCCGTGGTGATGGATGTTACTCATAGTACACAAAAACCCGGCGGACTGGATGGAAAGAGTGGCGGCAACAGAGAATACGCCCCTTATTTAGCGGCGGCAGCGGCAGCGGTTGGCGTAAACGGATTTTTCTTTGAAGTTCACCGTGATCCCGATAAAGCCTTAAGCGACGGACCAAACATGATAAAGCTTTCTGACTTTAAAAATCTATTGGAAAAAAATGTATTGCCGTTTATGCGGAAATAATTTTTTAAAAAATTATTTCCGATAGCAATCTGGAGTATAGATTAATTCAAAATAAAATTCATTCGTGTACTTTGCGTTAACTTTTCTCCGCATTTTTTGCGTTTAAAAATTTCACATTTCTTTTCTCTTCACCAACTTTTTATCTCCGTCAAACGCCTCAATTATACTCCTAACTAACGGATGGCGCACTACGTCGCGACCATCTAAAAATACTATTCCTATACCATCAACATTTTTCAATTTATCAATGGCCTTGTTCAACCCCGATGTTTGGTGTTTTGGTAAATCAACTTGTGTCACATCTCCTGTAATCACAAAACGTGCACTCATTCCCATACGCGTTAAAAACATTTTCATTTGACTCTCGGTGGCATTTTGTGCTTCATCTAAGATAACAAATGCTTTATCCAAGGTTCTTCCTCTCATAAATGCCAATGGCGCAATTTGAATGATTCCCTGCTCCAAATATTCTTTCAACTTTTCGGGGGGCAACATATCTCTTAACCCGTCATACAAAGGTTGCAAATACGGATCCAATTTTTCTTTCAAATCACCGGGTAAAAATCCTAAATTCTCACCGGCTTCTACTGCGGGTCGAGTTAAAATAATTCTTCTTACTTCTTTATTTTTTAAGGCGCGAACAGCTAAGGCAACAGCCGTATAGGTTTTTCCGGTTCCTGCCGGTCCAATAGCAAAAACCATATTGTGTTTTTCGCACATTTGAACCAATTTTCGCTGATTACGTGTACGCGCTTTTACTTGTAAGCCACCGGTACCATAAACCAACACTTCATCATTACCGCCTTGTTTTGAAAAACTGCCATCATCACCAATCACCAATTCCTCAATTTCCTGGTTTGATAAGGAATTATAATTGTTAAAATGATCAATAATTCGTTCGAGTGATTTTTCAAAAGCATCAATAATATCTCCTTCACCAATAACTTTTATTTCATTTCCTCTTGATATAATTTTCAGTTTCGGATAAAAGCTGCGAAGCTGATTCAACTTTGCGTCATTACTACCAAATAATTCAATAGGATTGATGGCGCCTATCTCAAAAATTTTTTCTCCCAATGTAAATTGTATATAATTCGTATTTGTTCTGCTCAAATGTATAAAAAATCACTTATTTTGAGAAAGGTTTTACAAGATGCAAATCATTACCCTTACTACCGATATGGGCACACGCGACTATTACGTCGCCTCTGTAAAGGCTGCTATATTGGGTTTGCATCCTCAAGCACAAATTATTGATATTTCGCATCACATTGCCCCATTTGATATTGCTCAAGCGGCTTTTGTCTTAAAAAATGTTTATTCTGATTTTCCGCCGGGTACAATTCATATTATTGGGGTGAATAGTGAAAAAACCAATGCGCTTACCAATGCGCGAACAGCATTAATTCGTCATGTAGTAGTTCAACACAAAGGGCATTTTTTCATTGGTGCCGATAATGGTGTTTTTTCTCTTTTACTTGATTCGACACCTGAAAAAGTTTTTGAAATTGATTTCGATCTTAAAGAAAATGAAATCAATTTCCCGGTACGAAATGTTTTTGCGCGCACTGCAGCCATGATTGCTTCTGGCCAACAATTAACTGCTTTTGCCAAATCAATTAATTCGCTTAACCAAAGCGCTATTTTAACCGCAACAGTTAGTAGCGGATTAATAAAAGGAACTGTAATTTACATTGACACTTACGGAAATGTTATAACAAACATTACCCGCCAAATGTTTTACGAGCATGTAGGATTAAAAGCGTTTAATATTTTATTGCGCGGCAGTGATTACGATATAACTGAAATTCGTCAAACCTACGCCGAAGTTCCTGAAGGCGAAATTGCCGCTTTATTTGACTCTACGGGTCATCTTGAAATTGCCATTAATAAAGGTGTTGAAGGCAACGGTGGCGGCGCATCCGGATTATTGGGACTACATATAGGCGACACCGTTAGAATGGAATTTTAATACTTATTTTTTCGCGGGCGGATCGAGACGTTGAAGGTCTAAACGATGTGTTGACGTAATAATAATTGGGAATTTCTCAATCACCACATTACTTCCGTCAAGACCAAATGCTTTATCCTCGGGTAAACTGAATTTTTTAATGATTTCGTAAATATCAGTCACTACTTTTTCATATACCGGCAATTCATTATCAAACGACATGAATTTTTCAATGACCACGAAACGAAAATCGCCAATAAAATTGTTTCTGTTTAAAGACTCATATCTACTGCTCACATCCACTTCATCAATTTCCATTAAATCTTTTGCAACTTGCTTAAACATGGTATTAATACGAGGCGCTACTCTAAATCCAAGTTTAAAATCAACACGAATAATATCTTCTGTTTTTAAATGATTAATGCGATATTCCATTCGATAAGGCTCATCAACCACGTCAACATGCACGAACCAATATAAATCAGCACGCTTTGGTCGGTTTTCAAAAATTGAATAAATCACTTTGCGTTCAATTTCGTGATCGCGATTGGCACTTGTCATGAATACAAGATGCGTTGCGTATTTAGGTATCGACTGATCGGCGCTTAATTCGGCAATCATATCTTTATATTCATCAATCTTAACAAATTCAATGTATCGCCTGCGTATTTTTTTCGCTTCTTGAAAAATAAACATGATACCAAACAAAATCGTTGCAATCAGTAAAGTAATCCAACCGCCTTCACCAAATTTTCTCAGATTCGCTACTAAAAATGTAGTTTCAATACTCAAAAATAACACTAACAGGAATAGCACTAACGCAATTGGATAACGTTTAAGCAACAAATAGGTGGTAAGTAAAATGGTAGTCATTATCATGCAAATCACGATTGCTAATCCGTAAGCGCCTTCCATATTTGCCGATTCGCGGAAATACAGCGTAATTCCCAAACACCCCGCCCATAGAAATAAACTAACAGAAGGAATATATAACTGCCCCTTTAAATCGGTAGGATATTTAATTTTTACTTTTGGCCAAAAATTCAATCGAACTGCTTCGTTAATCAATGTAAATGATCCGCTAATCAAAGCCTGGCTGGCTACAATTGCCGCGGCTGTAGCAATGGCAATGCCAAAAGGTAAAAACCAAGAATCCATTACCATGTAAAAAGGATTTTGCCCTTTCTCAAGAACTGAATCGGCACGCTGTGAAATCAGGTATGCACCCTGACCAAAATAATTCAGCAAAAGCGCCAATTTTACACCAATCCAGGTAATACGAATATTTTGTTTTCCGCAGTGTCCTAAATCAGAATATAAAGCTTCGGCTCCCGTTGTACATAAAAATACCGAACCTAAAATCCAAAATCCGTTAGGGTGCTGTGCTAATAATTTATAAACATAATACGGGTTTACCGCTTTAAAAACACTTGGACATGAAAAAATTTGCGACATGCCCAGAATACCAAGCATAGAAAACCATACGAGCATCATTGGGCCAAATGATTTGCCAACGAATTTTGTTCCGAACTGCTGAATAACAAAAAGCAAGGTTAAAATTCCAATGACTATGTAAATGGTATGATCGGTATTTATACTGCCATTGGGATTTTGAAAATACGGACTAACGCCGCTTAATCCTTCAACTGCCGCCGCGACCGATATTGGCGGTGTAATAATTCCATCGGCCAATAAAGCGCATCCTCCAATGATAGCGGGAAACATTAACCACTTTGCTTTACTTCGACGCACTAAAGTATATAGCGAGAAAATTCCACCTTCGCCCTTGTTATCCGCTTTTAATGTAAGTAAAACATATTTTATTGTGGTTTGTAAAGTGAGCGTCCAAAAAATACAAGAAATCCCTCCTAAAACAATATCGGCATCAATAACATTTCCTTCACCAACAATTGCTTTCATTACATAAAGCGGCGAGGTCCCAATATCTCCGTAAATAATTCCGAGGGTAACAATAAGTCCTGCTAGTGTGACTTTTTGGTGATGATTGTGTGAGCTCACGAATTGTGTTTAGCGCTCTAAAATTATACATATTCCATTCGGTGCAAGTAAAAATTAAAATAAAATATAACTTACCTGTAACAAACAAAGGTTAATAACCGTCACATCCCTAAACAGGATATTTTTGACAACCGGCGAATACAATAAAACTGTTGACGATTATAGTGATAATGTTTATCGTTTCATTTATAAGCACGTTAAAAACAAGGATTTAGCCAGAGATATTTTACAAGATGTTTGGGAAAAAATGTGGGTAAAAGCAAGTGAAATTAGCGCCCAAAAAGTGAAATCTTATTTGTTTACGGCGGCTTATCACACCATGATTGACTGCATTCGTAAATATAAAAAAGAAGGTGAGTACAACGAATTTAAGGAAGCAAAACGTTTAACGGCAGGCAATGGGTATAACGATTTGCAAGAAATACTTCATGCCGCTTTGGAAAAACTGCCTCAAATTCAAAAGTCGGTAATCTTGCTTCGCGATTATGAAGGATATTCCTACGAAGAAATTGGAGAAATTACAGGACTAAGTGAATCACAAGTTAAAGTTTATATTTTTCGGGCACGTCAGTTCTTGAAAGAAGAATTGGGAAGCATGGAGGCAATTTTATGATTACAAAATTAAATTATGAAACTTGGTTTCTTGATTTTTTTGATGGAAAATTATCGCCTTCACAAAAAAAAGATGTGATTGATTTTGTAAACAATAATCCTGATTTGCATCCACAGTTTGAATGCTTCGAAAATATTCACCTGAGTGAAACCGATAAAGTTTCATTCGAAAAAAACTCATTTAAAAAACAAAAATCCTGGTTGTTTAATTATTATTCAATTGACGAATTAGCTTTCAATTTTATCGAAGGCAACTTATCAAATGAAGAGTTAAGGGAGTTAAACGAATTAAAGTCGTTTAATGCAGAATTAAATAATAAAATTAATGAGTATGGTAAAATCAAACTACTGCCTTGCAAAAATGCCATTGCCATTGAAAATATTTTATTGAAAAAAAATGATTCTTTTGAATTAATTCATGAAAATAATTTTGAGGCCTACTGTATTCTTTATTACGAAAATCAATCTCCCGAATTGTTTAGCGCATTGAGCAATTGTATGAGCAATAATGACACGCTCAAAAAACAATTTAAGGAATTTGGTAAATTAAAATTGATTCCTCAAAAGGAAGATGTGTTTGAAAACAAACCTCAACTCAAGAAAAAAGAAACCGTTGTTGTTGCTTTTAATTATCGGAATGCGGTTGCAATTGCTGCGGTGTTGTTGCTCGCAATTTTACTTTACAATCCGTTTAAAAGCAATGTCCAAAAAATTGCAATTAAAGAAACAAATTTAAACAAAAATACTCTGGCAAATAACATTTTATCCGAAAAAAAGAAAATGGCCAAAAAAGAAAATTCGGCTTTTGAAAAGGATAAAAAAGAAAATTTGAATTCTAAAAATGTTTTTTCAAATGGCAATTTTGAGAAAAAGAAAGCGGCAAATAAAACTATGAATAATAGTGTGCTTTCTATTCCTAACAATCTTAAAGCGGATGATGTTGTATTAACTGAAAAAGATTCAATAACGAATAAAAATAATTCTGAAAATGAAGTAAAAAACGATGTTTCAGCAACAGCAAACAACAAAACAAATGAAAAAGGAATACTTAGCCCCGGTGAATTTGTAGCAACTGTTGTGAATAAGGATTATTATCCGAATCAAACTCCGACTTCGCAAATTAACAGTACATTTTACGCAATGAAAAACGTTATTCAATCGGTTAGTGGCGGAAGCGCAGATGTAGATAAAAAAGAAGATAAAAATTACAAGGAATTTCGTTTTCGTATTGGTGGATTTAGTCTTTCGCGTAAAAAAGCGAAAGAACAAATCGACTAAAATTTCAAAATCATTCGGTAAACTCCATCAATAACTTTTGCCATTTTTGAATAATCTAATTTATCGGGAGTGTCTTCTTTTTTATGATAATTTACATTTCGGTAAAAAGAAGTATCGGTTATCATTATGGCACTAAATCCGAAATACCAATACCATAAATGATCGCTAAAATCAATTCCGGCTAATGATTTCGGAGCTGAAATTGATTTCGTACGAATGGTCGTTGTTGCTTTGAATTTTTTTTTCGCCCTTCGCGCAAATTTTCCTGCTTTCCATTTACGTACAACTGCAATATAGTTACCGCGACTACCATAAAATGGTTTTAACAATCCGATTGGATATTTTTGAGTATGCTTTTTCTCACTAAAAAAACCAATCATTTCTAAACTTATCATTCCTTTAACTGATATATTATTTTCTTCCAAATATGCAGCATGAAAATAACTACCCATGTTTTTTGTCCTGAAATTAGGTGGCTCTTCTAACGAATAAGCAACCAAGTCAACTCTGTAATTCAGTTTTGAATTTTTAAATAAACGAGCCAGTTCAAGCAGTGCGGCAACACCGCTGGCATTATCATCCGCACCTTGCTGATTACCGCACACATCATAATGGGCTCCAATTATAATCCTTTCCTTTGCTAAAGTATTGATTGAACAAATTACATTGCTAAAGGTTTTTTCATTTACTGTAAAATCTTGAGTTCGTACCGAATCGGAATGTTGCTTAAAACTTTCATATATAAATAGTGAAGCACTATCAAGCTGAGATTTATTAAAATAATTTCTTTCAGGAAAATTATTACAAAGATAATTCACATTGAATTTAATTGTTGTGCTATCACTTTGCCCAAGTAAACGCACAAATATTAAATGCAATACGATTAACAGTATGGTTTTCATTTTTTTTTTATATAAAACACTGCGATTAACGATGAATACTAAAATTATTCTTTTACCGATTAGTAAAATCACATCAATTTATACGCATAAAACAAATTTCACATTGGTAACGCTTTTATCCTAATCGAAAATTGAAATGTACTTTTATACCAAATTAAGGTAAAATTCATACCGTTAATCAATTGGTTAATTGTTAATTTATAACCCAAAATGATTGAATTAACAACTTGTAAAACAATTATTTAATGCTTTCTGATTTACTATATCACAGTTGGTTTTAGGTAGTTATTCCATTAATCCATGCACGATTATTCTTTCACCTTTTTTTGTACATTTATAGGCTATTTTCAAATTATGAGAAGAATCATTATTCCAACATTACTTTTTACCGCTTTCGGAATTATTTCAATTTCGTCTCAATTTGGAGTTGCAACTATCCAAAATAAAGACCGTACAGGCTCACCAGTTGGTACTACAAAGTGTAATGCTTGTCATACCGGAGCTACTTTCTCGGTAAGTATTTCGGCTTCGCTTAAAGATGCAAGTGGGATGGTAGTAACATCTTACGATCCTGATACCAATTATGTTTATGAAGTTACACTCAGTTCAACCGGCGCATCTGCTTACGGTTTTGAAGCAGTTAGTTTATTAGCATCATCGAATTTAAACGCAGGAACTCTTAATGTCGGTTCATCAAATACAAAATTAAAAGTGCTTTCAGGAAGAACCTATGCTGACCACACCGACAGAAGCACACTTGGAGTTTTTACCTTAAATTGGACGGCTCCTGCAGCAGGTTCAGGCACTGTAAATTTTTACACCTGCGGAATTGGGTGTAATTCAAATAGTGCTCCTACCGGCGATAAAGCTGCAAGCGGAAATATTTTAACGATAACAGAAAATCCGGCTAACGGAATAAATGAAAATGAAATTTTACCAATGCAAATTTATCCGAATCCGGTTAGCGAATTCTTATACCTTAAATCTACTGTTTCAGAAAGTGGAACCCTTCGTGTTTTTGATTTGCAAGGACAATTAATTTCAACTTTCTCATTAAATATACAAAATGGTGCTACACAAAACATTGATGTGACCAATTTTAATAGTGGAACTTACCTCATCAATTTCAGCTCAACAAATGGTAAAAATAATTTTACTATGCCATTTTTAAAAAAATAATATGAAAAAAATTATTATTTGTTCGGCTATTATTGCATTTATTTTTTCATGTACAAAACAAAATGGTGATGAATTAGCATTAGGCACTCGCATTAAAGAATTGTGTTCTAAAGACACCATTAGTTATAAAAATGATATAAAATATATTATTGATTCCGATTGTATTGGTTGTCACTCAACTGCTCAAGCACTTGGTGGTGTTATTCTCGATAATTATACTGATTTAAGCATGTGGGCGTCGGCAGACTTGTTGAATGTTGTAAGACAAGAAAGTGGATTTCCTGCAATGCCTAGAGGCTCTACTAAAATTCATGAATGTAAAATTCGTGCTCTCGAAACTTGGGTAGCACAAGGCATGTTAAACAATTAGAATCATGTTCAGAAAAAATAAAAAATTAATCTTAGCGGCTTTCGTAATTGTTCTTGGGTTGGCTACATGGTACGCATACAACGAATACACACGTAAACCACTTACATCAGCACAAAAGGATGTTGATTTTACGCTGTCGGCTGAGGCCTTAATGACAGATTTTAACAATAATGAAAAAAACGCTACAGATAAATACCTAAATAAAAACATTGAAATTACCGGTAAAATTTCATCGATTTCAAAAAATAAAAATCGCTACGACATAACTTTCGAAACAAGCGATCCGATGTCGGCCGTAACCATTCAATTAATTCCTGATGAAAATTCAAATGCCACAAAAATAAAAGAAGGCGATGAAATTACGGCACGCGGATTTTGTAATGGAAAATTAAGCGACATTGAACTCAATAAAGGCGTAATTATAAAAAAATAAATATATGTTTAAAGCAATTTTAGCACTCGTATTAATTCCATTTTTAACTATACATGTTACCGATAAAGTTTTCACTAAAAAAGGAAAAATTACTTTTTTCAGTGAAACGTCTATGGAAAATATTGAAGCAATAAACCATCGCGTAACCGCAGTTTTAGAAACAAATACAGGTAAATTAGAATTTTCGGCATTAATAACCGCTTTCGAATTTGAAAAAGCAAAAATGCAGGAACACTTCAATGAAGATATTGAAAGCACCAAATTTCCGAAGTCAACTTTTAAAGGAAAAATTGATAATATTAGTGATGTGAATTTTTCAAACGATGGTTCTTACCCGGTAAACATTAGTGGCGATTTAACTATACATGGCATTACGAAAGCGATAAATGAAAAAGGTACAATTAAAGTTACCGGCGGAAAAATTTCAGCAGAAAGTATATTTTGGGTAGTACTTAAAGATTATAACATTAAGGAAAGATCAAAAGTTGCCGATAAAATAAAAGTTACTGTAAGTATTGCGCACTTCGAACCACTAAAAAAATAAAGCATGAATTTTTATAGGTTTTCAATTTTGTTACTCTGCTTTTTTAACTTTTCATTATCAGCACAAGATTTGCTTAACGAAATTGAAGATGAAACACCTGTACAGCGTGTAAAGGCGAGTTATAAAAACAGTAAGGTTATAAATGCGCAATCGTTAGAAACTACGAATAAAGGCAATATGGATTTTCGCATTTCTCATCGGTTTGGTTCAGTAAACGGAGGTATTTATGAATTGTTTGGACTCGATAGGGCCTTTTTACGACTAAGTTTCGATTATGGGATTTTTGATCGTTTGCAAGCCGGAATTGGTCGTAGTAACTATGAAAAAAGTTACGATGCGTATTTTAAATACCGCATATTGTGGCAAACCGAAAACAAAAAAAAAATGCCAATTTCAGTTCTTTGGTACAGTAGCATTTCGGTAAATACATTACGCTATAATGCAACCATTATCGGTTATGAACGCGACTTTTTATCGCGATTGAATTATACGAACCAATTAATCATAGGTCGGAAATTTTCAAATAAATTATCTTTTCAACTTATGCCAACAATGGTTTGGCGTAATTTTGTTAATACCGACATGGAAAAAAACATCGTTTACATTATTGGAAGTGCCGGCAGAATTAAAATGACTAACCGTGTAGCCATTAACGCAGAATATCATTATGCTTTACCAAATCAATTGGGAAGTTTAAATACTAATTCATTATCTATTGGATTTGATATTGAAACCGGCGGACACGTTTTTCAATTGCATTTTACCAATTCGCCTTTTATGTTAGATAAGGCCTATTTAACCGAAACAACCGGTAAGTGGTTAAAAGGCGATGTATTCTTTGGTTTTAATTTAACAAGAACCTTCGATTTTCGTAAAAAGAAAAAAGAATATCCGGCCGAATAATTTAATCAGTACAGCTTTTTCCGTTCCGCAACAAATACGTTAAACTTCGTGTTTGATTTTAGTTTCGCTATTCAAAATAAAAAAACAAGGTGAGTTATTTTACGCAAAAAATGGTGTGTTACGAATAAAAAGTATTCATGGCCCGAACAACTGTAAACGCAATGTCACTAAACCACCAAGGAAATCACTAGCACTAAAGCCCTTTATTTGGTACACTCGAAATTGAAACGGGTTAAGCAATCTTAAAACTTTGAAATATAAAAACCCACACCTTTTTTGGTTGTAAAAAAGTTAAGCGCTATCAAAATGGCTATTGTTTTTTTAAGCACAATTCACCTGGGTTCCACCGTGAAATTTTTACGGCCATTTTTACGAATATCATATAGCAAAAAAAAAATCCTGACGAAGGCATTTGCCTTGTCAGGATTTTTAAATAAAACTGTTTTAAAAAATTACTCTTTCACAAATGATTTTGCAACACGTTTTCCATTCGTATATACATTAATCATGTATAAACCGGAAGTAAGTTTGCTAATGTCAACGTTTGTTGAAGTTGAATTAGAAGTTCCATTTAATACCAATTCACCTCTATTATTATAAACTTCATAACGATTAATTAATCCAAATGCCGCAACGTTTATTGAACTGTTTGAAGGATTCGGGTAAAGTGAAACGATAGAAGTTAAGTCTGTTGTTTCTGCAATTCCCGTTATAGAATTATAACAAGCGTATACCATTTCAGCAACAACACCGGCGTTATCAGCAGCATCAGGATTTGTAGCGCCAATACCATGCCCGGCAGCATAATCACTTTGATAAATCATTTTTACACAAGCAGGATCGGCAACATTTTTGGCCATTGAATTATAAACTTGATCGCTAAAATCGTCAGGATTTACACGAACAGGATTCGACCAAGTTACACCGTTATCTCCACTTGTCATAATATAAATATTACGTGCGGCTTTGGTAGTTAAAATATCTGTATTCTCAACAATACCTGCATAAGTAACATACAATTTTCCTCCGGCATCAACTCCGGCATGAGGTTGACCCGTTAAGGATGCTTGATAAGTTCCAAATGCGGCACCTGTTCCCGGTAATGTAATAGCTCCGTCTCCATCAATATCTTCTAACCCTGCCACTAATATTGGAGCGCTTGCGCCCATTCCTTCATTCCAATAATACAAACCTGCAACACCGGGAAAATACGAGTACACAGCGTCGGTCGAATCATCATTTAAAATACGCATATAACCATACCAAACATGAGCCATTCCGGTATTATCGAGTAAAACTGCAACTGAACCATCGTTAGTGTCCAAAGTATCTATAACTGAATCGCCGTTTATATCAGTCAATTGGTCAACAAACATAGGAATTGGAAAATTTAAAATATTTGTTTTAGTCCAAGTTCCTCCGTTGTCTAATGACTTCATTAAAAATAAATCGCGTGTGGAACCTCCTACAACGTAAGCAACTGTTGTTCCTTTTGCATCAATCGCATAAGAATCGGCACTGAATCCTTTATACTGGGTTGAGTCATGTTGAGAAGGAACACTATGTAAAATATCCCAAGTTGCCCCTCCGTCTTGTGAACGACTATACGTTAAACAACCTTGTTGACCCATATAATATACCGGAGCCGACGCAGCATCAACCGGATTTGAAATAGAGATTAAGTGAATTGAATTATTTGTGGCTCCACCAACAGCTGCACGAGGCCAAAAGTTTCCGTTCGGCGCAATACTATTTATAATTGTTGTATTCTCTGTCCATGCACCTGTTCCTTTAACTGCACGTTTTTCAAACTGCAAATTATTAATCGCTGTGTTGTGATTAATGATTACCTCACTATTATCGCCTAAAACCAATAATGATGGCCATCCTGTACGCGCACTCTCTATACGTACAGTTGGAGCGGCACTCCACGCTGTTCCATCGTAATATACATAACCTGTTCCACGATCTGTAAAACTTCCCGATCCGTTAGAAAAAGTAAATGCGGCACTTATTGTACCGTCGCCATTTAATACTATACGGTTTTCAACCGAATAATTTGTTTGCAATTGATAGGTTGAATTACCCACAGTAGTAACTGCACGCAATTGGTTAGTACCCGGTCTTTGTGCCGCAATATTTGCAAACTCATTGGCATAACCGTGAATTGAAGTTTTAGCAGACACATTGAGAAGATTTTTTTGATTAGGAACCTTTACAGAGGTTTGTGCTACAACGGCGCCGCTCATTAAAAGCGCTGCCGGTAAGAGTCGATTTTTTTTCATTTTTTCAGCTGTTTTTATGATTGTAAATTTAGGGAATTTATTATTGTTCGCAAAGCCATTTGTTCACAAATTAACGATTCGGCTTATTTTAGTTTTGTCATTAATTAATGTTTAAACATTATTACCGAAAATCCTATAAATCATACCGATTAATAATAATACCATTAAATGAAAATGTGATTAAAGAGTTAAAATCGCTGATTTAACTTGCTCTTAAATCGGTTTAATTTCTGTTTTCTATTATCCTGCCCCGCCAAAGATTAATGTACAAAATTGCAATTTTCAATTGATTTAACAATTTTAAGCGTTGCTAATTAATTATTCATAGTGTGCTTAATCCGTTAAGTGTACAGCACTAAAGTGTTTTTTTAAAGAATAAGTCTTTGTCAATTAATAAAAAAACTGCAATTTAATTGTTTAAAACAAATATCGCTTTGTAAGGTGTAGGATGTGTGATTGATGATTTGTGGTTTGTGGTTTGAAAGAAAAACAGGATTATTTAAAATTTATATTTTTAAAGAATGATTAAAAATAACAATATTGTATTTTTTATTGGCTTTTCATTTGTAGTATTCATTTCGTGTAATAACTCCGAAAAATTTCAAGGTTTCGAAAAATTATCCGGTAAATGGAAATCAGAAATCAATAACAATTTGTATTTTTCAGAAAACTGGGAAATTGAAAATAATAAAATGGTTGGTGAAGGATTTGAAATTAAAAATTACGACACCTTATTTCGAGAAAAATTACAAGTGGAAATTGTTAATGGAAAATTGATTTATATTGCCGATGTGTATGGGTCAAAATTTCCCGAAATGTTTACTTGTATTAAAAAAACCGATGGTTCTTGGTTGTTTGAAAACATGGAGCATGATTTTCCTCAAAAACTTCACTATAATTTAAAGGAAAATGAATTGGTTATTTTTTTGTACGGAAAAGAAAATCAAAATGAAATTTACGATACTATTATTTTAAAAAAATGAAAAAACGAAGTATAAAAGAAAAAGAAATTTCTGATTTTTTAAAAGAGCGAACAATCAAAAGCGCAAGCTATTATTGTTTAAATAAACCCGGTTATTTGTTCCCTAATGCTCCTGAGCAATTGGTTGATGCAGGAGTCGAATTGGAACTTGACAATGGCACATTTTTTTCATTCGGAATGAATTTTAATTACATTGCCATTGATTGCTTTTTTGAGCCGTTTGATAAGGTAATTAAAGAGTTTAATGAGCAATTCCCATTTAAAAAAATAGAGTTGAATGATGATGTGTATTGGAAAAATACAATTGGTAAATGCGTAAATGAAATTAGAATTGTTTGGAATTGGTTTGAAGATATAGATGAAATTAAACATTACATTCCCCAAGATTTAGAATTAATTTTAAATGACAATGCCTATTTATCTTTTAGCGCCACTGCCTATTTATTTGAAGAAGACGGTTTATCAATTTTAGAACCCGATAGCGAAGGCGAAATTCTTGTTTTGTTCAACGAGGAAGATGCTGAATTTTTTAAACGCGGTAAATATTATGAGGGAAACAATAATTTACCCGATGAATTCGATAACACATAATTTAAAAAAATAATCGATTTTTTACGGTTTTACCTTTGCCCCCGATCGAAGTGAAACAAAATTACTTAACGTCCTAAATAATTTATCAAATACTCCGTATTGTATTACTGCAACTTCACCGGTTGATAAAATTGCGTAAGCGCGCTCAGGGTTATACGGCAGCTGGTTTCCATCAAGGTCAACCTCACCCGATTTACTTTTCATTCTATAAACCGAAATTTTCTTGGTTTCGCCGGCAACAGATTTTACCGAAATTGAATACAATGGTGTGCTAAGCTTTAACGAATCTAATGACTTATAATTTAGGGTTCTTGCTAAGTGTTCATAGTGAATTTTTTTAAACCCGTAAAAATAGGCTTTCGCCATTAAGCTGTCAAACCGCGCAACTTTTCCGCCCTTCGTATCCATTAAAACAGGTTTGTGCATTTCATTTAATTGCAAAATAAATCCTTCGTTAGGGCTTTCTCCGTTAGTCAAAATAATTTCCTTAATTTCATTTATATTGCTATACTCAAAAATGCCGGTATAGCGCCATTTGTCTTCCTCGGTATAAAATCGAATATCCAATTCTCCATGAAAACCGGTCACTTCTCCAATATACGGTTCGTCTGATTTTCCGTCTTCGGGTGTTTCCAACAACATATAAGTTCCAAGCCGATCAGACGTAGAATTACCAACATACCAAGTTTTGTACCACTCTCCATTTTTAAAAAATTGTACTTTACGGTGAAATGCCGCCAAATTTTTTATGGCATTGTTTCGTGAAGCGGCACCTACTCTTGATTTAATTGTAGTATGATATATTGTGCGCATGATTAGTGTAATGCTTTCTGGTCGAGCACGGTATTTTTCATTCACCGTCCAATTGTTGTTTTTACCTTTTGTAAGCGTAACTTTTTCGCCGGTTGTTTTACTAATAATCATTTTATCGATTGCTGCAGTATCGGTAATTGCAAAATTACTTAAAGGGTCGTTATTCGATTTTATCGTTTGATTAAACCAACCGTTTTTATTGGCCGTGATGTATGCAAAAATAATTAGCATTATTAACATCGCTAACGAAAATATAATTCTGCGCTTATTGCTTTTCATTTTTATCTTGTATATTTTCTTTTACGAACAAAATGTTGAAATATTCCAAATACTATGATTAGTAATACGGGTAATCCAACATTTGCAAATTGCCAAAATGATTTTTCGCGCACAACTCTCATGTCGTCTAATTTTCGAATGGTAAGTGTTCGTTGTCTTAACTCAATTAAACTTTCATCGCCCATCATAAAATCAATGGCATTAATAAAAAACTGTAAATTTCCGTACAAAAACTTAGGCGAACCATCACGATTTTTTACGCCAAAACGATCAAACTCGGGTTTTAAATATTGTTTCGTAAAAGTTTTTGCTTCTTGAATATAAACACTATCTCGATAATAATTTTTTATAACATCTCCATCCGAAACTACCAACATTCTTGTTGTTTTACTTTCCTCCAAAAATTTATAGTCGGGCGATCCGGTAAACTTATCGCTTAATCGGTTTTTAAAAACCGATTTGAATTTTCCTTCAAGTAAAGTGGCTAAAATTTGATTCGGCTTAACGTTTGTTGGACCAAACGGATCTATGTCCACAATTCCGTAATTAATTCTAACAGGCGCCTTATAAATTACCGTTTTTGGCGACGATGTAAGTAACGCAATTTTTTTCACACTATTGGTATCGCCAACAAATTCCATTGATGAAGCATATTCAAATTTTACCGGATTAATGTTTCGTACTACAGGATGTTTTGTTGTAGCATAAACGTAAGGGTAAAAAGGCCACTCCATATAATTTCCCGGGTAGCCGGGTATATCAATTGGGGTACAACTTTTATCAATGATAATGTCTTTATTAATTCGAACGCCATAAGTAAACAACTGATCGTCTAATTTTAAATCTTTTGCTAAACCAAAGGTTTGCCCTTTTCGCAATAACGTATCGGCATATACGTACATTGGGTCAATAAACCAAGCTGCCTTACCGCCGTTCATTATAAATTGATCAATTACAAATTTATCCTTCTCGCTAAACGCGCTATCCGGTTGCACAATCAATAAAATCTGATATTGATCAAGTGCTTTTATTTTTTCATTAATTTTTACATAGGATACGGAATAAAATTCATTCAACTCCTTTTCTACAAAATACAACTCGTCCTTATTGGCTTCACCATGTCCTTGCAAAATAGCAACGGCAGGTCTTATTTGATCCTTTGCTCGTCGTATTCCATCAACTATTCGATATTCCAATTGATCATTTGCCGCCCATGCTAATGAACGCAATTGATTCTCGTCTTTGAAAATAATTTCGCGTTTAAAAAATTGAACCGGTACTTCTGATTTTCCTTCAAAACTTATTGTAGCTCCGGGAAAAATATATTTTTCCTTAAAACTACCGTTTTCTTCAAATTGAAGGGTTGTGTATTTTATTTTTTTTGTATCACGAATTTCGGTTAAATCTCGATTTAATAATTCTTCATCATCACTGTTAAAATACGGGTCAATAAATTCATAATTCAATCGGTTGCCCACATAGGCACGCATTTCGTCTAATTTTTCACGAATGGATTTTTCCAAATATTTTAAATCCGCAGGTAAATCGCCGGTTAAATACACTTTAATATCAATTATTCCTTTCGTTTCAATTTTTTCGCCACTGGCCTTATCAAGTGTAAACAACGATGTTTTATTCTCTAAAAAATTAATGGTGGCCGGCGACAGAGAATGTATTTTTTCTTCCGTTAAATCGAAACGAACAAATTGAAATGAACAAATAAAATTAATTAGTATAACTATTACCGTACTTACGAAAAATTGAAAAAGGGATTGAAATTTACGTCGTTCAAGAATAAATTTTGTGAAAAGAACAAATAATGCAATAGTGGTAATAAAATAAATTACATCACGCGTGTCCACTACCCCACGCTTAATGCTTTGATAGTGTTCGTATATTCCAAGGCCGCGAACAAAGGCATCAAAACTTCCGAAACGAGAAAATGAAGCGAGAAATTCAAACCCTAAATAAATGAAAAAACACAAAAATACAGCAATGATAAATGCTACAACTTGATTTTGCGAAAGTGATGAACAAAAAATACCTATTGCTAAAAATGTTGCACCTATTAATAACAAACCAAGGTATGATCCCATGGTTCCACCATTGTCAATGTTACCGGGAGGATCACTTAAATTATTAACCGAAAAATAATAAATCAAGGTAGGCAACAACGAAAAAAATACAAGCACTAATCCTCCTATATATTTGCTCAAAATTATTTGCGTATCGGTAAGGGGTTTGGTAAATAATAATTCAATTGTTCCGTTACGTCTTTCTTCTGCAAAACTGCGCATAGTAATTGCAGGAATTAAAAATAAAAACACCCATGGCGCCAAATCAAACAATGGATCCAAACGTGCATAACCGCTTTCGGGAATGTTATACGCAAATGGAAATACCCACAAAAACAATCCGACCAACAATAAAAAAACCGAAATAACAATATAGCCGATTAAGAGGCTTAAAAAACTTCGAACTTCTTTTTTAACGAGTGCAAACATGAATGGTAAAATTAAACTGCAAGTCAACTCAATCGTTTCTGCATTTAACAAAAATTAGTCGTTTTATACACAGGTTGTTCTTTATAACACATCAATTTTAGGCAATGGTGATGTTTAAATAACTATCGGTAAACCAAAAAGCGGTTACACTGCTCTTTTTGTTCGCATGATTTGTTCAAATTATTATATTTGGAAAAATCAAAACCGCCAAGTCATGAGAAATTTTTTTGTTTATGGCACTTTTATTATACTTGCCGCTACTGGAATTACTTCCTTTTATTGGTTACCCGTATTGTGGAGTTTAGTAATAACAGTTCCTTTAATTTTGGTTGGATTTATAGACATGGTTCAACCCGGTCATACAATTAAACGAAATTTCCCGCTTATTGGCCGTATGCGCTATTGGGCCGAAAAACTTCGCCCAAAAATTTATCAATATTTTATTGAATCCGATACTGACGGCGCCCCATACAGTCGTTTAAATCGAAATGTCATTTATCAACGTGCAAAAAAAGTAAACGATACTACCCCTTTTGGAACGCAATTAAATGTTTATGAAGTGGGTTACGAATGGATGAATCATTCAATCATCCCAATGGATGCACATAAAATAAATTTTGATCAACGTGTAATTGTTGGAGGTCCTGATTGCACTCAACCTTATAGTGCAAGCATTTTAAATATTTCAGCAATGAGTTATGGTTCATTAAGCCAAAATGCTATTATGTCCTTAAATGCAGGAGCAAAATTAGGAGGCTTTGCACACAATACCGGCGAAGGCGGACTTAGCCCATACCATCTTAAAAATGGCGGAGATATTATTTGGCAAGTTGGAACTGGTTATTTTGGCTGTCGTAATCAAGACGGCACATTTAATGAAAATATGTTTGCCGAACGTGCTGTTTTACCCAATGTAAAAATGATTGAAATTAAATTGTCGCAAGGTGCAAAACCCGGCCATGGCGGTATTTTACCGGCAAAAAAAGTAACTGAAGAAATTGCAAAAATTCGTCTCGTTCCTATGGGAAAAGATGTTTTATCCCCTCCTTTTCATACTGCATTTACTACTCCTGTTGAATTGTTGCTTTTCATTAAAAAACTGCGTAAGTTGTCAGGAGGTAAGCCAATAGGATTTAAGTTGTGTATTGGCAGAAAAAGCCAGTTTTTATCAATTTGTAAAGCCATGGTAAAAACCGGTATTATGCCCGACTTTATTACTGTTGATGGTGGCGAAGGAGGAACAGGTGCTGCTCCTTTAGAATTTTCGAATTCGGTGGGTATGCCTTTGCGCGACGCATTAGCTTTTGTTTATGACGCGCTAAACGGATTCGCATTAAAAAGGCATATTCGTATTGTTGCTTCAGGTAAAGTTGCAACGGGTTTCGATATTATAAAAAATCTTTCGCTTGGTGCAGATATGTGCAATTGCGCACGGGCAATGATGCTCGCTTTAGGTTGTATTCAAGCGCTTGAATGCAATACCAATCGTTGTCCTACAGGAATTGCTACTCAAGATAAAACACTGCAAAAAGGATTGGTAGTGGATGATAAAAAAGTGCGTATTAAAAATTTTCACGATGAAACAATTAAAGCTGCTGTAGAATTAATGGCCGCCGCAGGTGTTGATAGTCCTGAAAAATTACATCGCTCAATGATTTACAGAAGAGTGAACGCCGGCGAAATTAAAACCTATGCCGAAACTTATCCTTACGTCTTGCGCGGCTCTCTTTTAGAACCACCTTTCCCTGAATCTTTTCAACACGATTTAGCAAATTGCAACGAAGAAAGTTTTGTTCCTGTAATTAAATAAATATTAGTGTATGAAATCATTCACTGCTTGATAAAATTTTGATGGCGCTTCGGCATGAACCCAATGCCCGGCCTCTATATCAATAATGTGTGAATGAGGGAATCGTGAAATGATTTCACTTCCGTCTTCGGGCAAAATATAATTTGAACGTATTCCTCTTATAAATAAAGTAGGGTTCATATATAACGTATGAGGAACTTCTGTTAAAATATTTTCTATCGAATTGTACAATCCTTTTACATTCATTTTCCAAGCCAGCTTTTCCGGCTTCTCCCAATATAAATTCTTCAATAAAAATTGAATTACGCTTTCGTCGTTAAAATGCAAACGAATTGTATTTTCGGCATCTTTTCGTGAAAATATTTTTTCGAAATCAACAGCAAATAAAGCGTCAAAAATTTGATTATGATGTGGCGGGTACTTTTTTACGCCCATATCAACCACTATAAGTTTACTCACTTTATTCGGAAATTTTTGAGCAAAAAACATCGCCGCTTTTCCTCCCATGCTGTGCCCCAATAAAATTGCCGAATTTATTTTTTCATCGTTATACAATTCCAATAAATCACCGCACATTGCATCATAATTCATTTCATTGCTATGTGGTGATTGACCGTGATTGCGCATATCTACTAAATATACGGTACAATTAACGGAAAACTGCTTCGCTAAACTTTGCCAATTATCACCGCTGCCAAATAATCCGTGCAAAATAATTAATGGTTTTCCATCTCCCAATTTTCTAAAAAATAATTTCATTTTAAAGCATCAAGGTATTTTAAAATGGTTTTTTCTAATCCGTAATATAAACAATCGCTTATTAGCGCATGACCTATCGAAACCTCATCAAGAAAATTAACCTGCGATTTAAAAAAAGTCAGGTTTTGCAAATTCAAATCATGTCCGGCATTTATTCCTAAACCTAACGTATTAGCCACTTCTGCAGATTGAGTAAAGGCTAAAACCGCTTGTTTAGGGTCTTTTACATATTCCCTTGCATAGCTTTCGGTGTACAATTCTATTCGGTCGGTTCCGGTAACTTTTGCGGCTTTAATAATAGAAATGTCAGGATCTACAAATAGGCTTGTTCGAATTCCGGCTGTCTTAAATATTCGAATAACTTCTACCAAATATTCTTTGTGTTCAAGTGTATTCCATCCGTGATCGCTTGTAAGTTGACTTAAATTATCGGGCACCAACGTAACTTGATGCGGCTTTACTTCTAATACCAACTTTATAAACGCATCTTCCCTTGGATTACCTTCAATATTAAATTCGTTTGAAATAACTTTTTTTAATTCACGAACGTCTTGGTAACGAATATGCCTTTCGTCTGGTCGAGGATGCACAGTAATACCTTGGGCACCATGTTTTTGTGCTAATACTGCGAAGTCGGTAACACTTGGTATTAATCCACCGCGAGCGTTACGTATAGTTGCAACTTTATTAATGTTTACACTTAATTTTGGCATAATTTTTACTGTGTTTGTCCGATTGGTATCCCCACAAAATTAATTATCTTTATTATTGCACCATGATAGCTAAGGAGCTAATATCTGACAATATTCCACCCATTAAACCTGAAGACTCGGGAATAAAGGCCTTAAAATGGATGGAAGAATTTAAAGTTTCTCATTTACCGGTGGTAAACGGTCGTGAATTTATTGGTCTAATCAGCGACAACGATATTCTTGATATGGAAGTTCCCGAAAATCCTGTCTCCGGTTTAACCGAAACACTTGATAAAATTTCAATTGGTGAGAATAAGCATTATTACGATGCTTTAAAAATGATTTCTGATGAGCATTTGAGTATTTTACCTGTTGTTGCCGAAGATGGAACTTATTCGGGCGCCATTTCAGTAAATCACATCATTGAAAAATTAGCCAATATGGCTGCCGTTAATGAACCCGGCAGTGTTTTGATTTTGGAAGTACGGCCTAACGATTATTCGCTTTCTCAAATAGCGCAAATTGTTGAAAGCAATGACACCAAAATTTTAAGTGTTCATATTGCCAATAATTACGACGGAAATCTTGATGTAACTTTAAAAATGAATCGTCCTGAAATAAATGGCGTAATTCAAACTTTTCAGCGATACGGTTATATTATTAAATCCAATTTTCAAATTAATAATTATTATCAAGAAGATCTTCGCAATCGTTTCGATAGTTTAATGCAATTTCTTAAACTTTAGTAATGCGCGGCCTTACGGTCTTATTTATCTTTATCCTCTATTCAGCTAACGGTATTGGACTAACGCAATTAGTACAGTCATCCGATTCTTTACGAAAACATATCATATCCAATATACTTATTCTTGGGGGTGAACACACGCATGACGAGGTTGTGTTAAGAGAACTTACTTTTAAGTCTGGCGATACTTTAATAAATCTCAATCTTGAATTGCAGCGCTCACGTTCAAACATTATAAATACCCAACTTTTTAATTTTGTCGAACTCAAAAAAAATATCATTGACAGCTCTTTTACCGAATTAATTATTGTGCTAAAAGAGCGCTGGTACATTTGGCCATTGCCGGTTTTTAAATTTGCCGATCCAAACTTTAATACCTGGTGGTTAAACAAAAATTTTTCGCGAACAAATTATGGAGGATTATTGTTATGGAAAAATTTTAGAGGATGGAATGAAGATTTAGCATTTAAAGCTCAATTCGGCTATTCAAAAGAATTTTTGATTTATTATCGTATGCCCTACCTAACCATGAAACAACGTATGGGCATGCAGGTTAGTGCAAATTATACACAACAAGAAGAAATTACAGTTGGCACCATTAATAACAAACGCATTTTTTACCGAAGCGGATCGGGTAAATCACGAATAGAAATGGGTGGAAAATTAAGTTTCTTTTATCGCCGAAAATTATATTCAACTCATACAATTACTACAACCTATCAAAATTTGCAAATCAATGATAGCATAACCCGAATGACAAAAGATTATTTTTTCGCAAATAAACCGCATTCTGAGTTTCCGGGAATCTACTACGGCTATCGTTTCGATAAACGCGACAATAAAGGTTATACCCTTAAGGGAATTTTAGTTCAGGCCGAATTGTTTAAGTACGGATTATCGCTATTCGCCGAAAAAAATTTAAATGTTGTTTATTTACAAGCATTCGTCAAAAATTACCTCACCTTCTCAAAAAGATGGTTCGCGGCAACTCAATTACGCGGTAAATATACCGTAACACAAACGCTTCCATATTTCCTTCAACAAGGATTAGGTTACGATAATTATTTACGAGGTTATGAATATTATGTTGTAGATGGGCAACACTATGCCTTATTTAAATCAAATTTAAAATATAGCTTATTTAAACCTCGAACTTTTCCTGTTGATTTTTTAAAATCAACCAACTTTTACATGTTTCATTATGCGGTATATTTAAACGCTTATTTCGATGCCGGTTATGTTTGGGATAAAAAATATGCAAATCTAAATCCGCTCTCAAACTCTTTTTTGTATTCAGGCGGTATTGGCTTAGACATTGTTACCTTTTATGATAAAGTTATTCGCTTTGAATACTCGATAAATCGAAAAATGGAACAAGGATTTTTTGTTCACTTCGTTCAACCTATTTAAATTTGCACTATGAAAGTAGCAATTTATGGTCGTTCTTTTCCCGAAGCTTACAATCCCATTATTCAGGAATTGTTTAACCGACTCGCTTTACAAAATTGGGAGGTTTTTGTTTTTGACGCTTTTCTTAATTACTTAAAACCACGCATTGTTTTAAATAACAATGTTCAATCTTATCAACTCTTAGCCGATATTAAATATTGGCCCGAATATTTAATTAGTATTGGCGGTGACGGAAGTATGCTTGATAGCGTTGCACAAGTAAAAAACACCGCTATTCCCATTCTGGGAATTAATACCGGCCGCTTAGGATTTTTATCCAACATTTTTAAAGAAGATATTCAAACCGCAATTGATGCTTTGGTCTCTAAAAATTTTAAAATTGAACAACGATCACTGCTTGAACTAACGTGCAATGGACAAACGCTTTTTGGTGAAAATAATTTTGCGCTTAATGAATTCGCAATTCATAAAAAAGATAGCAGTACAATGATGACTGTTCACGCCTATATAAATGATGAATATTTAAACGCTTATTGGGCCGACGGATTAATAATTGCCACCCCAACGGGTTCTACCGCATACAGCATGAGTTGCGGCGGGCCAATTGTATTACCCGATTCTAAAAATTTTATTATAACTCCAATTGCTCCTCACAATTTAAATGTTCGTCCGGTTGTAATTCCCGATAACGCAATAATAAAATTAAAAGCCGAAGGTCGTAGTGTTCAATTTCTTGTTTCTCTCGATTCAAGGTCACAAACCTTCGATTCTAATTATGAGTTAACCCTTAAAAAAGCAAGTTTTTTAGTGAATATCATACAGTTACATGATCAAAACTTTTTAACAACGATGCGTAATAAACTCATGTGGGGTCTTGATAAACGAAATTAACAATCTGTTAGTTTTGTTAGCGAACCTTAACTATATTTGGTGAAAATGCCGATTAAAATTTGCAAAAGTATTTTTTTCTCATTCCTAATTCTTGTATCCACGCAAGCATTGGCACAAACTTGGCAATATTTACGACATGAGGTTTATGGTGGTTTAGGCGGATCAAATTTTTTAGGTGAATTGGGTGGTGCAAATCAAATTGGAACTAACGGATTGAAAGATCTTGAAATCTCATTAACAAATCCAAATTTTACTTTTGGTTATAGATATATTGCCACTCCAATGTGGGCATTTCGTGCCTCTTTTACACAAGGTTGGGTTTCGGGAAATGACGCAAAAACATCAGAATTTTTTCGTCAAAATCGAAATTTAAATTTTCGCTCACCAATTACTGAATTAACTGCTTTAGTTGAATTTTATCCTTTACGTGAACGCACTCAACACTTGTATCGAATGAAAGGCACAAAGAAAAAACGCCCTTTACTGTTAAGCCCGTATATAACAACCGGTATTGGAGTTTTTCGATTTAACCCCAAGGGAAAATACCAAGGCACGTGGTATAATTTACGCGATTTAAAAACCGAAGGTCAAGGCTTACCCGGTGGGCCGGCGCCTTATAGTCGAATTAGTGTAAGCATTCCAATTGGTGTTGGTATTAAATATGCACTAAGTAAAGAATGGAGTATTGGTTTTGAAATAATGGGACGAAAAACATTTACTGATTACATTGACGACGTAAGCACTGTTTATTACGACCCGGCTGCCCTAGCAGCAGTAAATCCTATGTCCCCCATGCTTGCAAATCCATCATTAAATCCTGTAGCATACGACTTTGTAACAAATCCTGGTCAACAACGTGGCGACCCAAGCGACAACGACGCTTATTTATTCGCAATATTTTCGGTGCATTATCGTTTTCTTAAATATAGAATGCACTTACCAAAATTTTAAACGCATTGAAAATCGCTTTCAAATTATTACTTTCATCTGTGATGATAATTCGGTCGTTGTCTAGTAATGCTCAGCAACCCGAAATTGGGTTTATGGGCGGAGGAATGTATTATTTAGGAGATTTAAATCAACTTAAAAATTTCAAAAATACTCGCCCAACGGGCTCATTATTTTTACGGTTTAATCCTAACAACCGCTTAAATTATCGACTTAACGTTACCTATGGAAATGTTTCGGGTAGCGATGCGCAAAGCACTATTGCCTATAATCAAAACAGAAATTTAAGCTTCTCTTCATCCATAACCGAAGTCTCTGCTTTAATGGAAATTAATTTTATCCCGTTTGTCCCCGGCGATAAAAAAAAATATTACGCAACACCTTATTTGATTTACGGATTAGGATTATTCAAGATGAACCCAAAAGCCACTATAAACGGAAATACTTTTGAGCTTCAACCATTGGGTACCGAGGGGCAAGGAAGTCCTTTAAACAGCAAAAAAAAATACCGATTAACACAGTTTGCAATTCCTGTCGGAATTGGATTTAAAGGCAATTTAAGCAAGCGATTTATTCTTGGATTTGAATTTAGCATTCGTAAAACTTTTACCGACTATTTAGATGATGTCGGTGGCGATTATGTTGACCCGGTAGCGTTAGCTAAATATAACGGTCCGCTCTCAGCTGCGTTTGCAGATAGAACAATTAATACCGAAAATATTAATAATGCCGGTCTAAATCGAGGCAATTCAAGCTTTAAAGATTGGTATGCAACTGCCGGTATATATTTGGCAATTAAATTAGGGACCGAACCTGCCTGCTATGATTGGAAGCGAAATAAATAAAGTTTGTTAAAGAATAATCAAGATATTTGCAGCCCTGAATAAATTGCAGCCCGTGAGTTATTTTTCCTTATTAGATAAATCAAATATTCCACAACATGTGGCCATCATTATGGATGGTAATGGTCGTTGGGCAAAAGAAAAAGGTGAAGAACGTATTTTTGGTCATACCTATGGTGTTGAATCTGTACGAGAGGCCTTAACTGCAGCAACTGAATCGGGTGTAAAATACCTTACACTTTATGCGTTCTCAACTGAAAACTGGAATCGTCCTAAAGAAGAGGTTGACGCTTTAATGAATTTATTGGTTAAAACCATTGCGAGTGAAATAAAATCACTTAATGAAAATGAAGTTCGGCTAAAAGCAATTGGCGACATTGATAATTTACCGAATTCCTGCCGTTCGGCCTTAAATAAAGCAATGGATGAAACTGCAAAAAATAAACGCATTACTTTAATACTTGCGCTTAGTTATAGTTCGAAATGGGAAATTACAAATGCTGTAAAAAAAATTGTTTCTGCGGCGAAAAACAATGAAATCAACATTGATGAAATTTCTGATAAATTAATTTCATCTCACCTTCAAACAGCAGGAATTCCTGACCCCGAATTACTCATACGTACCAGCGGCGAAAACCGCATTAGTAATTTTTTACTTTGGCAATTGGCTTACAGTGAATTCGTTTTTCTTGATATCATGTGGCCCGATTTTAAAAAAACCCACTTTTATAAAGCAATTTTCGATTATCAAAAACGCGAACGACGTTTTGGCAGGGTAAGCGAACAAATAAATAATTCGTGAATAGTAGTGTTACATATTGTTTTTTACTTATAGCTTTGCTTACTAACGGTATTGCATATACGCAGACTGACACGTCCAAATCAACGGTAATTAACTTAGGAGAACATGATTTTTCGACACCGAAAGAGTATATAATTTCAGACATTATGCTTAACGGATCAACGTTAGATCCTAAAGCCATTGCATTGCTTGCCGATTTACAAATTGGCGAAAAAATTCGCATCCCCGGCGATGCCATTCCTAAAGCAATTCGAAAATTATGGGAGCAAAAAATGTTCTCTTCTGTTGCTATTAATGTCACACGCATACAAGATGATTATATATGGCTCGAAATTGCTGTTGCCGAACGCGGACGCGTTTCTCTATATGCTCCAAGAGGCGATATGCGCAATAAAGAATTTAAAAAATTAAAAGAACAACTCGATTTATACACCGGTAAATTAATTTCAGAAGATTTACTTTATAATGTAAAGCGAATTACCAAAGATTTTTTCTACGATAAAAAATATTTGAATTGTAAAGTAAATATTACCACACAGCCCGATACAATGCGCAACGGATATCAGCTTGTATTTATCGAAGTAATTAAGGGTAAAAAAGTTCACATTCGAGATATTTTGTTTGAAGGCGTAACACAATTTAAACACGCCCAGCTGCATCGCGCCATGAAAGATACAAAACGCAGAAAATGGTGGCGCTTATGGAAAGGATCTAAATATGATGAAGCCGATTATAAAGAAGATAAATTACACATCATTGATAAGTATAACGACAAAGGATTTCGCGATGCAGAAATTGTTTTTGACACCATTTATTCTGTAAGCCAGTCTGAAAAAGATATTAAAATAAAAATCAATGAAGGAAAACTTTATTACATCCGAAATATTACATGGATTGGTAACACAAAATATCGATCTACTTTCTTAGATTCAGTGTTGTCAATAAAAAGGGGAGAAATTTATAATCAATCTAACATTGAGGCAAAATTGATGATGAATCCAAACGGTACTGATGTTACTTCGCTTTACATGGATAAAGGATATTTATTTTTTAGTGTTACTCCGGTCGAAGTGCGAATTGAAAATGATTCCATAGATTTTGAAATGCGAATTTCAGAAGGTAAACAGGCACGCGTTCGTAACGTAATTATAAAAGGTAACACTAAAACTAACGACCATATTATTCGTCGTGAAATTTATACAAAGCCCGGCGATTTGTTTAGCCGCAATGATATTATACGCACACAACGGCAGCTTGCACAAATGCAATATTTTAATCCTGAAAAATTGGGTATAAATCCTATTCCTGATCCTGCTACCGGAACTGTTGACATTGAATATACAGTTGAGGAAAAACCCAGCGATCAAATTCAATTATCGGGTGGTTGGGGCGGTGGTCGAGTAATAGGTACAGTTGGTTTAAATATTAGTAATTTTTCGAGTAAAAATTTTTTCAAAAAAGGAGCTTGGTCTCCACTCCCAAGCGGCGATGGTCAGCAGGTGAGTATAAATGCACAATCTACAGGGGCCTATTACCAAGGTTATAATTTATCGTTTGTTGAACCATGGTTAGGCGGAAAAAAACCAAATTCGCTAACTGTAAGCGGTTACCATACGTTTAGCTCAAATGATAATTTACCATTTAAAAATCCAAACAAAAGTAAATTCAAGATTTTTGGTAGCTCGGTAGGATTGGGTAAACGTTTAAAATGGCCTGATGATTATTTCTCGGTATATAATGAGGTCTCTTACCAGTATTACGATCTTCAAAATTTTCGCGGTTTGTTTTCATTTAATAACGGATATGTAAATAATCTAGCTTATCGTTTTACGCTTACACGTAATTCAATCGATCAACCTTTGTATCCTCGGGGTGGAAGTAATTTTACTTTGTCGCTAAAATCTACAGTGCCGTATTCGTATTTCAATCGTAAAGATTATAGCGATTTAACCGATCAACAGCGATATAAATTTTTGGAATATGCAAAAATTAAGTTCACTACCTCACATTTTGTAGCTCTAACGCGCGACAAAAAATTAATGTTAAATGTTCGCACAGGGTTTGGATTTCTTTTGCCTTGGAATAAAAAAGTAGGAGAATCGCCTTTTGAAAGATTCTACATGGGAGGAAGTGGATTAAGTGGTGTAAACTATTATTTCGGTCGAGAAATTATTGCCATGCGTGGTTATGACGATAATTCCGTATCAAATACCTTAGGAGACCCTTATATTAGTAAATATACACTCGAGCTTCGCTACCCTATTTCGCTTAACCCAAGTGCAACAGTTTATTTTATTGGCTTTACCGATGGCGGTAAAACCTGGTCAAGCTTAAGAAAAGTTAACCCTTTTGAGGTTTACCGTTCGGCAGGTGTAGGGGTAAGACTATTTTTACCCATGTTTGGAATGCTTGGTTTTGACTATGCTTGGCGTTTGGATACCCTTCCAAAGTTTCCCGGAATGCAAAAAAGTCAATTCCATTTCACAATTGGTATGAATCTTGGAGAGCTATAATTAATTAAATTAAAATGAAGCGATTAATAATTACTACAGTGTTTTTAGCCTACTCAATTACGGGAATAATGGCTCAAAAATATGCCTTTGTTGACAGCCAGGTAATTTTAGAAAAAATGCCCGAATACAAAGAAGCACAAAAGAAAATTGATGACCTTTCGGCACAATGGCAAAAAGAAGTCGAAACTAAATATGCCGAAATTGAAAAAATGTATCGCGATTATCAAAAAGAGCAAATACTGCTGCCCGAAGAAATGAAAATTAAAAAACAAGATGAGATAGCTGCCAAAGAACGCGAAGTAAAAGATTTTCAGAAATCAAAATTCGGTGTAAATGGCGAATTGTTTACTCAACGTCAATTATTAATTAAACCTTTGCAAGAAAAAATATATAAAGCAATAAAAGATGTTGCCGAAACCGGAAGTTATTCCTTTGTGTTTGATCGAGCAAATAATGCGAGTATTTTATATGCCGATCCGAAAAATGATAAAACCGAGGCGGTAATTAAAAAGCTAGGACTATAAGTAAATTACATAAACAAAATAAATCAGACCATGAAAAAGTTAGGAGTTCTTATTACCGCATTATTGTTAAGCGGATTTTCCTTAGTAAACGCCCAAAAAATAGGGCATGTTAATTCACAAGAATTGGTAATTGCCTTGCCCGGATATAAACAAGCTGAAGGGGAATTAAAAAAATACAAAGATGAAATGGAAGCCGAGTTTTTAAAAATGAAAACTAAGCTTGACGCTATGGTTGATGAATATAAAAAAACGTCGGCAACAATGAACGATGTTACTAAAAAAGTAAAAGAACAAGACATTATCGATTTTGAAAATCGCCTTGGTGAATTTGAACAAAATTTTCAAACCAATTTACAAAAGCGTGAGCAAACCTATATGGAGCCATTGATTAAACAAGTTAAAGATGCGATTGCAAAAGTAGCAAAAGCGCAAAGCATTAATTATGTACTTGACACTGGTACTTTAATTTATTTGGATGGCGGCAATGATTTACAGCCTTCCGTTAAAAAAGAATTAGGCATTCAATAATAATTTTACATCCCATTTTAAACCCCTGCTCTTCAATGATGCAGGGGTTTATTATTTTTAATACCCCTAAAGATAAATCCTTCAACAAAATGTGTATTTTTGAAAGGCATTACCAATCCAAAAAATGATTTAATCATGAAAAAAGCTTTTGTTTATTTATTTGCCGTTACTTCGCTAAGTTTAAATTCTTGCGGCGGTTCTAACGAAAAAGAAAAAGGTAGCGAGAACGATTCAACCGCTACAGAAAATTCTGAACTTGATCTTGAGGGAATGGTTGAACATGATTTATCAGGCAGTGGATTAAAAGCAAATTTAATGGTGCCTGAAGAAATGTCGCCAAATAACGTTCCATTTCCTGTACGCGACTCGGTTTTAATTGAAGGTGTTGCTTGGGAAGTTTTAATTGGTGAAAATTATAAATTAATTCTTGAGGAAGCTGACGGGAAAGGAAACCTTATTGCCAATGAAAAAAAACGTTTAGAAGAAACCGGAATCTATGATTTAACTTATGAAATTGATAAACCAAATGTAATTTTATATCAAGCCAATTTAAAAAATGGTGCAGGCAGCAAAGCCTTTTATCACGTTTATGGTATTGTAAAAATTGAAGGAAAAGATTTTATTGCTAAAAGTGATGAAGCAGGCGACTTTAATAAGGGGCAAGCCGAAAAAATGCTAAAATCAATTATGGCAATGCAAAAATAATTTTTAAAAACTAAAAGTGAAAGCCACGCTAAATGCGTGGTTTTTTTTTATGAAAAAATATCTGCTCTTACTTTTTATTTTGTTCGCTTTGTCGGGATTTTCAAAACCGTCTGACACTACTGTTTTTTTTTATTTTGGAAAAACAAAGATTTTGGTGAATATAAAATACCCAAAAACAAAAATACGGGGTACCGTTTTTTTACTACACGGTTATAATTTACCTGCTTCACAATGGTGCGAAAAAACAGACTTATGTAAAAAGGCGTCTGAATTTGGATTCGTAATGATTATTCCTGATTTTTTAAAAACAACCTATCAAGAAAAATTTTATAAAGAAACCAATCCAAATTTTCGAATTTATCCTACACGCAAGTGGATAAGAGATACTGTAATTTTACAATTACAGTCGCAATTTCACTTATTGATTAATGGAGAAAACAATTTTGTATATGGTTTATCAACCGGAGCCAGAGGCGCTGCCCTATTGGCTGTAGATTTACCGGAAACTTTTAAAGGATGCGCATGCTTATCGGGCGATTTTGACCAATCAAAATTACCACTTGAAAAAATTTATCATAATTATTATGGGCCTTACGAAACATTTAAAAAAAGATGGGCTACCGATGATAATTTACATTATTTAATTCAGCGGTGGAAAATGCCCATTTATATTGCACATGGGTTATCGGACAATATTTGTCCTTCATCGCAATCATCAAAGTTTTGGTCGCTCATCCATCATACCTATCCTAACCTTTTGGCTAAACTAAATATTGTTTCTAACGCAAAGCACAACTATGATTTTTGGGGATCACAAACACAACCTGTTCTTTCTTTTTTCAATGATTTAATAAAGGATTAGCGATTCGTTTGTCATTTCAACCCTTTTTTTCATTATCTTTCATCACCTATAATTTAAAGTTGCTTTTTCGAAAACAAAATATTTTAGTTTTTTTATTTCTTTTTGGCGGTATTGCTAGATCTCAATCCTATTGCTTTCGTCAACTTAGTAATTCAAACGGATTATCACAATCGCAAGTACTTTGCATTGAACAGGACAAACGCGGATTTTTATGGATGGGCACTGCCGGCGGCGGACTAAATCGCTTTGACGGCAAACAATTTAAAGTGTTTACTACCTACGATGGTTTACCTGACGATAATATTTGGTCATTATATGCTGATCGTAAAAATCGGTTATGGGTTGGCACTTCTACAGGTGTTTCGTTGTATGATAACGGGAAATTTAAAACATTTCCTTCGTACAATGGGTTAGATGACGATAAAATATTCGACATTACAGAAGATCCCTCGGGCAATATATGGATAGCCACCGCAAATAACGGAGTGAGTACTTACGACGGTTCAAAATTTACAAGCTATGGCATTAACGATGGATTAGGTTTTAGTGAGTGTAACCGCATTTTTTTCGAAGATAACGGTACGGGATGGATTGGATCGTACGGCTATGGATTAACAAAATTCAACGGTGGAAAATTTTATCGCATTGGCGCGCGCGATAATTTTAACGCCGAATATGTTTTTGATATTGAAAAAGGGAAAGACGGTTCTATTTTTTTTTTAACAGAAAAAGGATTATATCAATATAACAAAAAATCATTTGCGTTAGTGAACCCTGTTGAATTCGACTATACTCGCTCAAGCGATTTGCTTATTGATAAAAACAATACTGTTTGGATTTCTACTTACGGTTTGGGTGTGTACGCAATTGATGAATTTCGAACTAGACATTTCAACGAAACGAATGGACTAATGGTTGATGATATAATTTGCCTTTATGCAGACAACTCACAAAATCTTTGGTTAGGATCTAACGGAAACGGATTGTTTCAATATACCGGCGATGCGTTTATCAGTTATGATGCACGCTCAGGCTTAAGCGCAAATATTGTTCGAGGAATTGCCATTGACAATGAATCTAATTTATTAGCAGGCACAAGTGTTGGAATTGATTTAATAAAACCCGACGGAAATGTAATCTCATATTTTAAAGATGAAGAATATTTTAATTGTGTAAGCATTTATAACGATGCCAGGGGCAAAATATGGGCATCATTTGATAATGCGTTTGGTTATATATCAAACCGCGGAATTTTTACAAAAGTGAAAGGATTGCCGGCAAATATTATTGTCAATCAATTTTATAATGATGAAAATAATAATTTATGGTTGGCTACTAATGACGGTATTTTTGTTTATAAAAACGAAAAAATATTTCGTCGACTTCGCGACAGTATTCCTGAAACGAATGTTATTTCATTGAAAAAAAGTTTATACCATGATCACGCATTTTGGATTTGTTCAAATGCCGGGTTGGTTTTGTATGATTATACTTACATACGCTCAGTGAAAATAAAAAAACCGAATGAAAACATTGAAGTTGTCGATTTATGGGAAGATCCGGTTGGAAAATTATGGGTCATTACAAACAGAGGGCTATGCATTGTAGATAAAAACGGAAAATTAAAATGGCTAAACAAACAATTGGGTTTATCGTCAAATAATTTATTTAGTATTATTTACTTTAATAATAAATTATGGATCGGCTCAGATCGCGGAATTGATTGCATTAATCTTGATCGAAAATTTAATGTTACACGACTTGAATACTTTGGTAGAAATAAAGGGTTTTTGGGACAAGAAGTAAATAGTTTAGGCTGTATCGAAAATAATGGCAAACTCTTTTTCGCAACAATTAATGGGTTATTTGTTTTTAATGCTTCAAAAAAAAATAATGCCGTAAAAGCACCTGATGTATATGTTTCGGAAATTTCACTCAATTACAAAAAAATAAACTGGGCCGATGAATTTCCGGAAACAAGCTTAAGCGACGGAATACCCAACAACATGAACTTAAAATATTATCAAAATTATTTGACGTTTTATTTTAATCCAATTGATTTTAATAGTCCCGAAAATGTAAAAATTCAGTTTATGTTACAAGGATTAGATACCTCATGGATTGACGCCCTGGACGAAAGATTGGCGACTTATGCAAATTTATCACCAGGGACCTATGTGTTTAAAGTTCGTGCAACAAACGATCATTATACTTGGGGAAAAACCGCAACAATAAAATTTAAAATCACTTCGCCGTTTTGGAAACGACCATGGTTTTTTATCATTTTCATTTTCTTTTTGGCTTGCTGCGGCTTTGTACTCTCTCAATATCGCATACGAAGATTAAGAAAAATGCAGGAACGTTTACAATTAAAAGTAAGAGAAAGTACTGTTGAGTTACGCCGTCAAAACCTAGAACTTGAAAAACTTTCAATAGTGGCTTCAAAAACAAACGACGGTGTTTTAATTTGCGATGCCGAAGGAAAAATATTATTTCTAAATGACGGGTTTAAACGGATGTCAGGGTTTTCATTGGAAGAATTTAACATTAGTCACTTCAACAAAAAAACAATTCAAGAATTATCCTCACAAGGTAACATTAATGAAATTATTAATGAAATTAAGCGTACCGGAAAATCGGTAAATTACGAGTCAACTCACAATATGAAAAACGGTAGCGTAATGTGGACTCACGCTTCGCTTACTCCATTAATTGATGAAGGACGACTCGACAAAATAATTGTTCTTTACACAAATATTACCGATCGTGTAATTACCGAACAGGCATTAATACAAACCAATAAAGATTTAACCGATAGCATACACTACGCTAAAAAAATTCAAGAAGCGATTTTGCCATCACGAAATATTTTAAAAAATAATTTTCGTGATTCTTTTATTTACTATGACCCTCGCGACATAGTAAGCGGCGACTTTTATTGGTTTACAAGAATCAAAAATATGTTTGTAATGGCTTGCGCCGATTGTACAGGGCACGGCGTTCCGGGGGCAATGATGACAATGATTGGTAACGAATTTTTACATCAAATTGTAAATAACGCAATGGTTACAGGACCCGATGTTGCCTTAAACCTTTTGGATAAACAAATTTATCGCGCTATGCAAAATGATGAATCCAATAAAGAATCAAAAGACGGGATGGACATAGGATTATGTACGATAAATGTAGAAACCTTAACTTGTCATTTTGCAGGAGCAAACATTCCTTTATATCATGTTCGCGACGGCGTTGTAACCGAGTCACATTATTCAAAACTACCAATCGGTACGTTAAAAAATGACGAAGAATCATACGTTGCCGATGACCTTCAGTTAAAAAAGGGTGATGCCATTTATATTAGTACCGATGGGTTTATTGATCAACTTGGAGGTGAAAAAGGAAGAAAATTTATGCGAAAAAAATTCAGAGAACTTATTAAGGAAATTCACCACTTAAGCATGGAAGAACAGCAAAAGAAAATTATTGAAACTTACGAAACACACCGAGGGTTTTTAACCCAAACCGACGATATTCTTATAATTGGATTACGATTGTAGAATTATTGCCGTACAATTTTTTTTGTACAAAATTCTTTTCCGCTAATGGCTAAAATATAAATTCCATTCGATAAAAAGGATAAATTGATTTTATTTTTTTCGCTAAATAAAAATTCTGAGTAAACCAATTTACCACTCAAATCACATACCGTTATTTGCATTTTAGATTTTTCTAAGGAATTAATAAAAACATCTCCGGTTGTTACTAACGGATATACCACACACGAAGAAATTGAATTTTCCAATTCTCCGATTCCTGTAACATCGTTGAAATTTGAAAGTATCCACATTTCAGGGTCAAAAATTAAACTATCGGGCTTAAAACTTAGCGGGATAAGATAGGATTGGCCGTTTACATTATGATCCAATACTATTGTTGTGTCGTATAACGTATTTTTAAAATATATGGGCAATGGCATTTCGTAAAATGAAACTGAAGAATGCGATTGAGTTTGATTTACAGTTACTGAAACATTATTAAAAGCATCTACAGTCCATGAGAATTGATAGGAAGGAAAACCCTCTCCATAATACCAGTCACTAAAAAACCATGTTAAATCACTGCCGTTCGCATTCGACATGTGTGTTATAAACTGATCCATTCTTGAAAAACCAAAATAAATATTGGTATCATACAAATAAGCATTCACTCCCGTAAAAAAAGCGCTATCGCCCATTACCCATCGCAAACCATGATACATCATTGCTCCTTTATAATACGACAATCTTCCATTAAAAATTCTTGCAACCGAAGTAGTATCGGTGCAAAAAACAGAACCGTCGGGCTGAGATGTGATATTATTAATCATTCCTCTTTTAAAAAGCGGCCACCAATATGGAGATAAATGCTCATAACATAATCCGGTTAAATAGGTGGCAAAACCTTCGTTTAACGCAATGTCTGACCATGAACCACAAGTAACCATGTCGCCGAACCACTGATGCGCCAGTTCATGCGAAATCACTTCATAGCCAAAATTGCCTATGAAGGTTGAAGTTTGGTGTTCCATTCCTCCACCCCAATTAAATTGCACATGACCGTATTTTTCCTTATAAAATGGATAAATTCCAAACAATGTATCAAACAATTGCATTTGTTCAACAACTTGTGGCGTAGAGGTTGCAATAGCAGCGCTGTCCTCAGGATAGACGTAATTGAAAATTTCAACCGTATCAATACCATAAGGCGAAAAATGTTTGTATAGCGCGTAATTGGTAACTGCGGCACAAATTAGATAGGTCGCGATTTTGTATTTGTGTTTCCAATGACTAACGGTATTAGAACCTACGTTAATTTTAGAAACCGGTATTCCGTTCGAAACACCATCGTATTGAGAAGGATGTTCAATAAATACATCTATCGAATCAATTTTGTCGGCTAAATTTTGTTTACAAGGCCACCAATCTTTTGCACCATAAGGTTCTGATAGTGTCCAAATAATTGGGGTACCTGCCCCGGTAGTGTCTTTTACAAACGAACCAAATCCAGATGAAAAAGGAACGCCATGGTAAAATACGGTAACAGAATCAAGCGTGCCCGAATTGATAGTAAAGGGAAAAGTAATGGTAAGCAAATCCGGTGATGTGTGCGTATATCCCAAAACCGTTAGTCCGTGTTTAACACTATCTACTACCAAAGAATCACCCATATCAAATTGAATTTGATTCAAATTTACTTTTGGAACGAAGTGAGTAGTTACCCTGCCTGAAATAAGGAACACGTTTGGGTTTATATTCCAATAAATATTATGGTATTTGATATCATAATTATTAAGTGCGCCTGCTCGTGTTAACAAAAAATCATGGTTGGCCTTGTGTGAGCAACCATCAAAGAGTATCCCATTTTGGGAATTTGCCGAAAAAGTTATTGATAAATGAAGCAGAAGAAAAAAAATTCCGGTTAATTTCATTTTTATAACTGCGTGTACATGCAAAACGTTAGTTTCCGTAATAATTATAAAACTTTATTCGCACTAAACGCAATTCTTCCTCTGTATAAGCACCGGAAAATTCCTTTAAAGCGCCATCAAGGCTATCGTCTTCAGCTTCACGAAAATATTCCATTATCTCTTCCTGATTTTCGCGATCTAAATATTCGTTAATAAAATAATCAATGTTTAAACGTGTTCCTGTTGATACCATGGTGTCAATTTCATTCAACAATTCGCTAAATGTTAAACGTTTTGATTCGGCAAAAGTATCTAATGGCATTTTACGATCAATTGCTTGAATAATGTGAACTTTTAAACCTGACTTATTCACTACTGATTTAATGACTAAATCCTGCGGACGTTCAATACCATTTTCAGTCATGTATTTTTGAATAAGCTCAATAAATTCATTTCCGAACCTTTCGGCTTTTCCGGCACCTACACCCGAAATATTTTTCAACTCATCAAGTGAAACAGGATATTGTGTAGCCATATCCTCAAGTGTAGGATCTTGAAACACTACAAACGGCGGAACATTTTTTTGCTTCGCAATTTTTTTACGCAAGTCTTTTAATAATGAAAACAAAACCTCATCGGCCGCAGCAACACTACCGCCTTGCGAAGTAATAATGTCATCGTCTTCACCGCTATCATCTCCTTCGTAATTGTGTTCTTTCAACAACTCGAAAGCAAATGGCTTTTCCAAAAATTCCTTTCCTTTTTGCGTTAAGTGAAGTGTTCCATAGCTTTCAATTTCCTTACGAATTAATCCGCCTACAACACATTGACGAATACAAGCTCCCCAAAACTTATCAGAACGTTCACTGCCTTTTCCAAAAATTTCAAGCTTATCGTGTTTATAGGTACGTACTTCCGAGGTTGGTTCACCAATTATAATACTTATCAAGTATTTTCCTTTGTGTTTTTCTTTGGTTTCAACTATCGCATCAAGTAAAATCTCAACTTCGTCTTGACCATTAAATTTCTCTCTAGGGTTTTTACAATTGTCACAATGTTTTGCGCATTTTTCTTCATTAAATTCTTCACCAAAATAATACAATAAATATTTACGACGACATAAACTCGTTTCGGCAAAACTTACAGTTTCGTGCAACAACTGTCGTCCAATTTCCATTTCAGAAACGGGCTTCCCATGCAAAAACTTTTCTAGTTTTTCAATGTCTTTATAGGAATAAAAAGTAAGACAATGTCCTTCACCACCATCGCGACCGGCACGACCGGTTTCCTGATAATAACCTTCTAAACTTTTTGGAATATCGTGATGAATAACATAACGCACATCAGGTTTATCAATACCCATACCAAACGCAATTGTTGCAACTATCACATCGGCTTCTTCCATTAAAAACATATCTTGATGACGAGCACGAGTATTTGAATCCATTCCGGCATGATAAGCTAAGGCTTTAATTCCATTTACTTTTAGAACTTCTGCAAGTTCTTCTACTTTTTTTCTGCTTAAACAATAAATAATTCCCGATTTTCCGGTTCGTGATTTAATAAATTTCACTATTTGTTTTACAACATCTATTTTTGGTTGTACTTCATAAAACAAATTACCGCGATTGAAGGATGATTTGAAAACAATAGCATCCATCATTCCTAAATTCTTTTGGATATCGGCTTGTACTTTCGGAGTAGCCGTAGCCGTTAAAGCCATTATAGGCACATGACTTATTCGATCAAACATCGGACGAAGCCTTCTATATTCAGGCCTGAAATCATGTCCCCACTCCGAAATACAATGTGCTTCATCAATTGCAAAAAAAGAAACTTTAATGGTTGAAAAAAAATCAATGTTTTCTTGTTTATTTAATGATTCAGGAGCAACATACAGCAATTTTGTTTTTCCGTCTATGATGTCTTTTTTTACCTGTGTAATTTCTCCCTTATTCAAGGATGAATTTAAAACGTGCGCCACACCGTCTTCACTACCGTAATTACGAATACTGTCAACCTGATTTTTCATTAAGGCGATTAACGGCGAAACAATTACAGCAGTTCCTTCCATCATTAACGCCGGCAATTGATAACACAACGACTTGCCGCCACCGGTTGGCATAATTACAAATGTGTTTTTTCCTTCCAATACTCCCTTTACAATCTCTTCTTGATGGCCCTTAAACTTATTAAAGCCGAAAAATCGCTGTAATGCTTCGTGAATACTTAATTCTGTCTCTACCATTTTTTTGCTTGCTTTTAAAACTGATTTTACTATCTATTCAACTAAATTACGTCTTTTTTGCCGAATTATCCAAACGATTTAGACAGAAAAATATTAAAAATCATAAATCATCCCAAAATTGAGGCCTTTATACCTAAAAAACTGCGGTTTACATCGATTAAAAAAAACGTTAATTGTTGGATTTTTGTGATTAGAATAAAAGAAAAGAACTGTATTGAAATAATGATTACTTTATGATTTAGACACAATGCCAACGTAAAATATATTTTAAACTTATGGATTGATGGTATAATGTTTACTTACAAAAAATCATTTTAGTTGTCATCGACCAATGAAAATAGCACATCGGTATTACTTTTTTATCATTGTGTTTTCGAATTTTTTCCATAATTTTTCGTTAGGTAAAGGCGCAATTATTTCAATGGGTTGATCGCTTATTGGATGTATAAAAGTCAGCTTTCGCGCATGTAAATAAATAAACGCATTGTCATTCGCTTTTTGGTAACCATATTTTACATCGCCAATTATTGGACAACCAATAGTTGACAATTGAACCCGAATTTGATGATGACGGCCGGTAAAAGGCAGTACACTAATTAAAAAATTATTTTCAATTTGATAAATCAATTCGTAATCCAATTCGGCCCATTTTCCGCCTTTAATTTCCTTTTCAAATGCTTTTGATTTATTCAGTTTTTCGTTCTTAATTAAACAATGTCTAAGACTTCCTTCCCATTTGAGCGGAGCATTAGAAACAATAGCCCAATAATATTTTTTAACGTACCGTTCATGAAATATTTCATTCATTCGAGACAATCCCTTGCTTGTTTTAGCAAAAACACATGCTCCGCTCACGGGTCGATCTAACCGATGAATTACACCGCAAAATACATTTCCCGGTTTATTGTATTTTTTTTTTAAAAATGTTTTAAGAAGTTCGGGTAAGGGATTATCACCCGATTTATCAGCCTGTACAATTTGTCCGGATTTTTTGTTAACGACAATTAAATGATTGTCTTCGTAAATGATATCTTCCTCTGAAATAAAATTCGACATTAAAATTAATATTGTTCTTTCGAATTCGGAAAATCATTCTGCTTTACATCTGTAATGTAACGACTAACCGCTCCCTTAATTTCACTGTATAAATTTAAATATCTCCGCAAAAAACGCGGATTAAATTCTGTAGTCAATCCAAGCATGTCGTGCATTACTAAAACTTGTCCATCAACTTTACCTCCGGCACCAATTCCTATTACCGGAATTTTTATTTCTTTAGCCACTTTGCCGGCAAGTTTAGCCGGAATTTTTTCAAGTACTACCGCAAAACATCCGCAAGACTCAAGTACCCTCGCGTTTTCAATTAAGCGATTGGCTTCATCTTTATCTGTTGCCCTCACTGTATAGGTGCCGAATTTATAAATGCTTTGAGGAGTTAACCCTAAATGTCCCATTACAGGAATTCCTGCAGTAAGAATTCGTTCAATACTATCTTTTATTTCGGCACCGCCTTCAAGTTTCACAGCGTGTGCACCAGATTCTTTCATTATGCGAATTGCCGAATTCAAGGCTTCTTTTGAATTGCCTTGGTAAGTTCCAAATGGTAAATCAACCACCACTAAACACCGATCAATTGCTTTTACTACCGACGATGCGTGATAAATCATTTGTTCAAGAGTAATGGGCAAGGTTGTTTCATGACCTGCCATTACATTTGAAGCACTATCCCCCACTAAAATAATATCTATTCCTGCCGAATCAATAATTTTTGCCATGGAATAATCGTAGGCAGTAAGCATACTTATCTTCTCATTTCGGTTTTTCATTTCCTGTAAAACGTGAGTTGTAACACGTTTAACGGTTTTTTTTGAATTGCCCATAATTTACGAAGTTATTCAAAAAAATAAGGGTATTTTTGGACATTTTACATTTGATTTTCAATAAATTAAAATTAAAATGTAAGTATTTATTTTAAATTGTGCTTGAAAATTGGTAATGGATGTCTATGTTTGAATTGATGAAACAAACATTATTAAGGACATAAAATTGTTTGTGTTTATACAATTAATAAATAAAAAGTACTACATTTCGGTAAAAAAATTTCAGTTTATATTATGACGAAAGCTTTACTTATTACACTTTTCATTTTTACTTCTTTTATTACGACAGCACAAATTATAACTGATGGGGGCAGTGCTACACGTTATGATAATCGATTATTAAAATATTATAGCGTTGAAGAGTTAGATGAGATGAGAATTAATCGCCCAACTGAATTAAAATCTTACGAATATTACTTTCAGAATTCTTACATAATAGAAACTGTGGCCGGAACTGATTGTGTTGATTATGATTTAGCGAATTTTGATATTTTAGGTTACGAAGCAAGTCGCTCTTGGAACAGCCGTATAACAATTGATTTGAGCGGTAAACATTGTATTCGAATAATTTTACTTTCTACTGCTGAGTTAGAGTATAAGCTCACCATTCACGATTTACAAATCCTGTATCAACAAAATAATAATTAATTATGAAAAAAATTATTGTTGTATTGGGAATATTTTTTAGCGGAAATTTATTTTCTCAAATTACTCAGCCAACAGGTACAGGTACAAACACCAGCAATGCCTGCAGTAGTACTTATGTTGACAATGGTGGTGGTGGAAATTATTCGAGCAATCAAAACTCGGTACAAACCATTTGTCCTACTGTAGCCGGGCAATATGTAAGGGTCACTTTTACTTCCTTTGATACACAAGCCGGTGTTGATGTACTATATGTTTTTAATGGTCTTATAGGTGGCGGTGCAATTGGAAGTTATACAGGCACTACTATTCCTGCGGCAATTACTTCAAGCGATCCAAGCGGGTGTTTAACCTTTCACTTTTACTCCAATGCAACAAATCAACGTCCGGGTTGGTTAGCAAACGTCACATGTACTGCAACGCCGGGTACTACGCCTTCCAACTCTGCTCAAGATTGTAATGGTGGTGGAGGTACTACAGTTTGTGGTACAGCTACGCTTAGTGGAAACAGCTCGGGTGCAGGTTCAACCGAGTTATCTGCAGTTTGGGATGGTTGTTTAAATGGCGAAAATCAATCTTCGTGGTATTATTTTTCACCAAGTGCATCAGGTACAGTTGGCTTTACCATTTCACCAACTAATGGAACCGATGATTATGATTTTGCTATTTGGGGACCAAGTATTGTAGATAATCCTTGTCCTTTTGCAACAGGTCAAAGTCCAATACGTTGTTCTTATGCTGCAGGTGGTGGTAATACCGGTTTAAGTGGTGCCGCCGCCGACGTAAGCGAAGGTGCCTTAGGCGATAAATTTGTTTCACTACTGCCGGTTACTGCCGGTGATATTTATGTTTTATTAATTGATAATTATTCAGCAACAACTTCGCCATTCACATTAACGTGGGCATTAAGTGGTGGCGCCGCCCTTGATTGTGCTTTATTACCAATTGAACTTTTAGGATTTAACGCATCCTATAATCAATCTAATAAAACGGTTGACCTTGAATGGCAAACTGCCAGTGAAACAAACAATGATTATTTTACCTTAGAAAGATCGGTTGACGGTCAACAATGGAATGCGATAAAAGAAGTTGACGGTGCCGGTAATAGTAACAGTTCGATTGTTTATAACGACGTAGATCCTACACCGTTAGTTGGCACTTCTTATTACCGTTTAAAACAAACCGATTTTGACGGTGCTTTTTCATATAGTGAAATTTCGGTTGTAAAAACAAATGTTGATAATGAATTTTCTATAACCGCCTATCCAAACCCTATTAACGGTAATTCATTTACAATTAATTTTAGTGGCTTAAGCGGAAAAGACAATTACAATGTTTCACTTCGAAACTTATTGGGAGAATTGGTTTATTCAAATTCATTTTTATTGAATTCTAAAAATCCATCAGCCATGGTTGACCTACAAACTCAATTACCATCGGGTACATATATCCTTTGTGCTTCTAATGGCTCTAAAAAATCCTTTCAAAAGTTGATGATTAAGTAAATAATAAGCATTAATCTTATTTTATAGGGGGCACAAGTTCCTTTAAAATTAAACAACGCTAATCCTTCAAAACCGCCAAAAAGCATATCTATTCAACAGGATTGTTGTTGTTGTTTTTTTTTTTTTTGAAGAAATTTTATTGACTGAATACACCAAGTTGAAATTTATTTTTATGCCTAAATATTGAAACAGTAATATTCCCAACAAAAATTATTTTACTCATAACGACCTAATTTAAATTTCATACTTGTATTACATATTTAACATTGAGGAATAATATTAACGACTACTTTCAAAAATAAACGCTTATTATTAATTTCATAAAAAACATATTTTAATGATTTTCAATACGCTAAAGCATTTTAAACAATAAATACAAATATTCATATTTGATTTTGTGTAATTCATCGAAAGAATGATGAAAACGATTATTTTTTTCTTTACTTTTAAGCACCAAATTACAAAATCATGTTAAGAATAACAACTACAATTGCTTTAACATTAAGTTTATTTCAAACTTCCTTTGCCGGAAACAACGCGCTTCCTGAAGTAATTTTTAATGCGCAACCCGGTATATCGAAAGTAGATTTAGTTTGGATTAGCAACAGTAATGAAGAGATAAGTTCCTATACTATTGAGCGATCGAAAGACGGTGAATTATGGGCCGAAATTTTAACTGTAGAAAGTGTTGGCACTTGTAAAACAAAAGAAAATTATTTGGAATCCGATTTTCATCCTTTAGCCGGCACATCTTTTTATCGCTTAAAGAAAAAATTAAGCTCGGGTTATTATGCGTATTCGAATATTGTAACTGTAAAAAATAATGTGACGTTTTTAGCAGATGGTACTTCAATGAATCCGCCGGTTGAATTAAACGACAATGATTTTTCGGGTTATAGTAATGATGAAGTTTTAATTACCTTAAAAGACATTAAAGGAAACGAATTTTTTTCGCGCGCTTATGTGCTGGAAAACGGAACAGAAACAATAATTGTTGATGTTGATTCCAGATTGGCCGCAGGAAAATATGTGATTACTTCTTCGTCATTGGAGCGCATAGTAAGTTTATCGGTTACCGTTAAATAATTCGGTTATCTTTGATCCTGCATGCTTTCAGTTGCAGGTCTTCGTAAATCATATGGCACCAATCAAGTGCTTAAAGGTTTATCGCTAAATATCGATAAAGGTTCGTTTTATAGTTTACTTGGGCCAAATGGAGCAGGAAAATCCACAACACTTAATTGCATTGCACAATTACTTCGTGCCGATTCAGGCTCAATAAGTATTAATGGAATTGATGCATCTAAAAACAGCATAAGTACTAAGGCCGTTATAGGCGTTGTGCCGCAGGAAATCGCCTTATATGAAGAAATGAGCGCTTGGGAGAATTTACGTTTTTGGGGACAATTAAATCGAGTTGCATCAAATGCAATAGATAGTAAAGGAAAATTCATTCTTGAAAAATTTGGTTTATACGATCGTCGCAATGAAAAAATAAAAACCTATTCGGGGGGAATGAAACGACGCATTAATATTGCTTGTGCTTTATTGCACGACCCACAGTTAATATTAATGGATGAACCTACTGTAGGAATTGATCCGCAAAGCAGAAATAACATTTACGAATTTATTGAACATTTAAAGCACGACGGAAAAACCATTTTGTACACTACACATTACATGGAAGAGGCCGAACGGTTCTCTGACAAAATAGGAATTTTGGATAATGGGATTATTTTATCGGAGGGCACATTAAAAGAAGTGCGCATAAAAGCCGCTATTGCCACACAACTCATTGCCGAATTTGAAGGAGACTTAGGTAGCTATGAAGAAAAAATTAAGGCCTCTAAAGCTGAAGGACAAATTAAAATTGAAAATAATCGAATCATCATTACCACCGAAAATGTGAAAGAGGATCTTAAAAATTTAGTTTCATTATTGGGTGAAAGTCATGTGGACTTACAACACATCGAAAAACGTGAAGCCGATTTAGAAACAATATTTTTGCAATTAACCGGTAAGCAATTGAGAGATTAATGCATGAAAGTTTTATTCTTTAATAATTTACGTTTATTCTTCAAAGACAAGAAAGCGGTTATTTTAACTTTTTTGTTACCTATTGGTCTAGTGACGTTATTTATGTTCATTTTTGGGGGCACTTCCTCTAATGACGATCGCGGCATGAGCGCACTTGAACTGGGGTATTGCGATTTGGTAAAAAGCAAAGAAACGAAAGACCTAATTACCGAATTAGATACCAGCCAATCGTACAACATGACCGAAATAAAAGATTCGGCAACTTTATATGATGATGTGAACAAAGGAAACTTAAAAGGCGGAATACTTATTCAAAAAATAAAAAATAACGGTGTTGGATATACGTTAATTTTAGACGGGGCACGTGAAGTGGAAAACTCAATGTTAAAGCCTATGCTTGGATTTAAATTAATGGGGATTGGGAGCGGTAATGCAAAAATGAAAGATTTAATTTTCAAAAAAATAAAAGAAGATTATCCCGATTTTAACGACTCAGATCGCGTAAAACTCGATAAAAATTTTGATTCTTTTGATTCCGGTACATTTGAAAAATTAAGTCAGGAAAATGTAAAAACCGTTACATTAAAACCCGATAGTGGTGTTAATCCCGGCGCAATACAAGCTATTTCAGGAAATGCGTTAATGACTTTATTATTTGCCGTTGCAGGAATGGGCGCAGGAATTATTGAAGAAAAAGAACGCGGAACATTGCGACGAATTTTAGTTTCGCCAATACGACCAATGGATTTTATGTTTGCTAAATTTTTTGCGAGTATTGTCATTGCCATAATGCAATTAGGGGTAACCCTACTCTATTGCAATGTCGTTTTTGCTTTTCCGGTTTTTATGAATCCTTTAGAAATTACATTATTGATTTTATCCACTTCAATGGCCGCCGCTTCATTCGGTATTTTATTGGCGAGTATTGCCGAAACAAGAAAGCAAATTGAAAGCATGTCAACCATTGTTGTTTTATTAATGTCATTGTTGGGCGGAAGCATGATTCCTTCCTTTGTAATGCCGCCAATGATGCAAAATTTTAGCATGTTCACGATTAACTATTGGGCAGGCGAAGGATTTTTTGATATTTATTACCGAAACGTTGAGTTTAGTCATTTCATCATTAAAGTTCTTATTCTTCTTGGCTTTTGTACAGTATTATTAAGCTTATCCACTTGGTTATTTAGGCGAAAATTGGCAAAAATGTTTTAGAACAAAATCAATCGTAAAATTGTTAGGTAATATGTACGCCGTTTTTCAATGAAGCAATACACCATCAAAGAAGTAGAAGAATTAACAGGAATAAAAGCCCATACCCTTCGTATTTGGGAAAAGCGTTATCATATTTTACCGTGTACACGCAGTGATACCAAAATTCGTTATTATACCGATGCGGGATTAAAACGATTAATCAATATCGCGATGCTTCTTGAAAAAGGCTCAAAAATTTCGCGTGTGTCGTGCATGAGTGAAGAGGAAATGCATGAAGCCATTTTGCGTGTAGCCGATTTTAAATGCGATGAAAACAGCTGTGTGGACAGACTTACAACAACCATGCTTGAAATGGATGAAGTAAAATTTACGGTGTTAATTAATGATGCTATTGCCCATGCGGGTTTTTTAAATACGGTGACAAAAATTATTTATCCTTTTTTGAATAAAATTGGAGTAATGTGGCAAACGGGCGCCTTGCATCCCGCACAAGAACATTTTATTTCGCACTTAATTCGTCAAAAATTAATGGCCGAAACCGATAAACTACCACCGGTTACCAATGAAAAAGGCATATTTGTTTTGTTTTTACCGGCCGGAGAACTTCATGACATTGGATTGCTTTTTTACAATTATTATTTACGGTTAAATCACTATAAAGTCATTTATTTAGGCGCAGGTGTTCCAATTGAAGATTTAAAAATATTATTAAAACAACAAAGAGCCGACTACATGCTTACCTATTTTATTACTTGCCGTCCTAAAAAAGAAATGCAAGATTATTTATTTGAAGTGGAAAATCATTTTCACGGAAACACCATTTACGCCGCAGGTTTACAATGTAAACAAATGGATTGCGGTTGCTTTACTAAAGTAAAAACGTTTAGCGATTTTGAGAAGTTTAGAGAGATAGCGGGGATTTGAGGAATTCACACGGTGGGGTTCATACTGATTTTGCAGATTAATGTCCGAGAATATCTTGTAAACTGTGTTAAATAACCGCACACTTTATTTATAACGCTAATCGCACTCACGCTATTAAATTAGTGTTGCACAACAATTTTTCTGCAAAAACGATTATTGGTAACAAAATAAACTCCGCTTGGTAAATCACCTAAATTTAGTTGCGTTCGATTTTCTAAAAGTTTAAACTGCATAAGTTCACGACCCGTTACATCGGTTAAAATAAAATTTGCATTTTGTATTTTACTTTCAATAAAAATATAATCATTAGAAGGATTAGGATATATTGAAAAATAAAATTGATTTTCGGTTTCAATTAAACCGGTTGTATCTAACATCACTACACTCACGCTGTCAATAAACATATATGCTCGTGGGTCTCCTGATGCACCGGGTAAAGTATTGGTAACTGCACCTGAACGAAAACTACCAATGGTTAAATAATTTTCACCACCGACTGCAATGAATGTATCTATCAAGACATACCAATTTAAACTATCTGAAATAATGTTTCCAACAGGATTCGAGACTTGTGGTGTTACAAAATAGAAACAAGAATCTGGACTGCTTAGCAGAGATGAACTAAAATAAAAATCAATCGCGTCGGCCGATCTATAGTTTTTAGAAGGACGTAGCTTGCAAGCAAAGCGATAACTTTTTCCAAAAAGGAGAGGTTGTGTTAATGCAGTTTCTATATAATCTGATGAACTTCCGCTTGAATCTTGAAATACAAACATTCCACAGCAAGCACTATCAGACATAGAAAAAATTCTGCCGTGAAATGCATTAAAAGGAGAAGGATAATAAACTGCGCATTTATTATAATAGTCTGCATCACCAGGACACCCATCAAACCAATCATCAACCTTAGTCATGTCTCCTCCTATGCCAGGGCCAGGACAAATTGAATACTTTTCAAAGCTATAGTTTGGGACTAGATTCTGAGAAACTCCATCCAAAACAAATAAAATCATTAAACAATTTAAAAAAAAATGTTTAGCACTTTTGTTTGATAATATATTAATAGTGATTAACGACAAATTTAATTTGGTTTATTTGATTTCCTTCATTTTTAATTACTAATAAATAGATTCCATTATTAAAATTTTGTAAGTCGATGATGTTTGAGAATTCTGGAGTTCTTGATAAAATCAATTTTCCTAAGTCGTCATAAATTATTAATTCATTTTTACCCGTACGAATTTCATCAAGAATTATCATTAGGTTATCATTAGCGGGGTTCGGATAAATACTAATTCCTAGAATCTTATTCAAATTGATTAATTCTTCACTTGTATCTTCAATTGATGCATTGCGTGTTGTTCCACTAATAGTAGGGTCTATATCAAGAATCACTCGTGCCATATATACAGCTTCTCCATTGAGAAATGGATCACTATATGCTATAGAAATTAAATTCGTAGAATCTACATTTGTTAACGTGTCACCTGAAAGATGTCTGAGCCAAATATCGGTTATTGTTTTATTATTATATTCAATTAAATCTGAGGGAACGAATAAAGAGTTAATAGTTAATGCACCAGCAATATTATTTGCGCCTACCAAATCTGTTATTTGTTCTCTTGTTCCTGAAGTAAGACCTGATTCAGAAGTGTAGAAATTTTGAAAGTCAATATCAGCTGAAGTGCCAAGATTTAATTCAGCCGAAGTCGTATGCAATCTCATTAGCAATCTCATCTGTTAACTAAAATTTTTCTGCAAAAACGATTATTGGTAACAAAATAAACTCCATTTGGTAAATGTGCCACACTAATTTGTGTGCGACTGCCTGTTGCATTAAACTGCATAAGTAACCTGCCCGTTACATCAGTTAAAATAAAATTTGCATTTTGTATTTTACTTTCAATAAAAATATAATCACTAACGGGATTGGGGTAAATCGAAAAATCGTTGGAATCGCCACTAAATGTATTAACCGCAGTAGTATCGGTACAATCAACTAACGAAAAATTGTCAACGTAAATATATGCCCTTACATCATACATTTCATTTCTTAAAGTATCCCACATTGTGCTATCTGCTTTTTTGAAGTTTCCTATAACCATAAATTGCTCATTTCCGTTTGCGATAAAGCGCCCTGTAAATAACGTCCAATTCAAAGTGTCTTTATAAAAATTCCCGGGCGGATTTTGAATTTGTGGAGTTAAATAATCAAGTAGCCATAAACCGGTATCAATTTGTGTTTCGGAAAAATACACTCCAATTCCATCGGCTACTAATGAAACGTTCTCAGGTTTAATATAAAAATTAAGGCAATATTCATGTGCTCCAATTAATTTCGATTGTAACGTTGCCTCCAAATATTCTGAACCGTCTGTGTTTAAAAAGTATATAAATAATCCGCCGAATCCTAAGCCATTTTGTGGTGTAATGTAGCTTGGAATATAAGTTGGGTCACATTCATTGTAGAAATCAGAAGTACCATTAGGATCAAACCAATAATTTGTACAAGATACCATTCCCGGAAAGTGAGGGCAGCAAAGCGTATCTTCCAAATCAGGGTTCAAAATTAAATTTTGACACTTTGAATTTGTTTCAAAAGATAAAATCAAGAGACTTAATACAAAAAGTCTCTTTATATTCATATTCAATACTATTTTAGAAACTAATGACAAATTTTTGTTGATTAATTATTGTAAACCCGTATTTGTAGGCGTTTCCGTTAAATAAAAATTTTGAAAATCAATATCGGCTGAAGTTCCTAAACTTAATTCAGCAGAATTTGTATGCAAATGCAAATAGGCATGCCTCTTATCCCAATGTTTATTTTCAATGGTAAAAGTCAAAAGTGGTGTTACGTTTTTCACAGCCTCACTTATTAATTATAATTTTTCTGCAAAAACGATTATTGGTAACAAAATAAACTCCATTTGGCAAATGTGCCACACTAATTTGTGTGCGACTGCCTGTTGCATTAAACTGCATAAGTAACCTGCCCGTTACATCGGTTAAAATAAAATTTGCATTTTGTATTTTACTTTCAATAAAAATATAATCACTAACGGGATTGGGATAAATTGAAAAATAAAATTGATTTTCGGTTTCAATAATTCCTGTTGTGTCCAATAAAACAACCGAAACATTATCAATAAACACATATGCACGCAAATCACCCGATGCTCCAAGAATTGCGTTTGTTTGTGAGCCTAATCGAAAACTTCCAATAGTTAAAAACTCCTCTCCGCCATTTGCAGTAAAAGTGTCCCTTAATATAAACCAATTTAAACTATCGCTAATAATATTTCCTATTGGGTTTGAAACCTGCGGATGTCGGCTATAGAAAAATATACTATCATTTTTTAAAGTATCATTGGTGAAATATAAATCAACGGCATCGCATGCGCTAAATGGTTTAGATGCCTTTAGATATATTTCGACACCGTATTTATAATTTAATAATAACTTTTGAGTTAGTTTTGTCTCGATATATTCAGAAGCATCAATTGAAGAATTTTGAAAATTAAAAATTCCAACAATGCCATTATTATTTACGGGTTCGAAAATATTTCCAAAAGAATTATTGAATAATACAGGATAATAACTGACACATTTATGAAAAAAATCAGGGGTAGTGACATTTGTGTTAAACCAATATTTTGCCTTTTCTATTTGCATGCCTATTCCCGAATCAGGACATGCGACTGTATCTTCAAAATTGCCATTGGGAACTAGATTTTGTGCATTGACACAAATAAGTTTATAATTAGCAAAAGTGATAACCAATAATATCTTATAAAAAAGTTTCATATTTACTTTACAATGGCAAATTTTATTTGATTAACTTTATTTCCTTCTGATATGATTAACAGTTGATAAATTCCGATTGAGTAATTTGAAACATCAATTGTGTTGGTTTTATAAGCGACTTGTTTCATTATCGTTTGACCTACCGAATTCACAATCTGTAATTCATAACTTTCATCAATAAAATCGTCAAGCTCAATAATTATTTTATCTTTTGCAGGATTCGGTAATACATTAACACCAAGAATTTTATTTATTTCCTCAAGATTTGTGTTTTCATTTGTGTTTTCAAAACTTCTAATGATACCAGTTGCAGATGGATCAATATCGAGCATTACACGTGCAGAATATACTGCTTCCCCTCCATTAACCGGATCTGTCCATGCAATTGTATTTAAAATGGTGGAATCAGCATTAATTAGTAAAGAACCTGACAAATAGCGAATCCAAATATCCATAACGAGTTTATTATTTGATTCAAAAACATCCACAGGGACAATTGAAGTATTTAAAGAAATTGCGTTTGCGTAATCACCGCTTTCAATAAAATCCATGATCTGTTGATTAGCTCCTAAATTGGTAATCGATTCCGTTAAATAAAAATTTTGAAAATCAATGTCGGTTGGTAATCCTAAAGTAATTTCAGCAGGATTGGTGTTTAAATGTGAAAAAGCGTGTTTTTTATCCCAATGCTTATATTCGTTTACCGATGACGAAAAGGTTCTTAAATTTCTTACCACATCTCCTGTTGTAACTTCACGATTTGAAGCTAATGTCAGCGCCGAAATACTGCAAATATTTGTCGGGTTTGATGTTGGAGTTAAACTCATAAGGCTTACAAACGATAGTGTTGCATCTTCTGTGCCTATTGCATGATAGTTCCAGTTAATTAGTGCATCCAAAGACCCAGCCATTTTAACTGCACCACCTGTTGTAAGATTATTTATATAGTAATTGTGTTGTGCAACACCTAATGGATATTGCTCAGAAATCGTTGCTCCAAATAATGGGGCTGTTGGCCCTGAAAAATTAAACGCATTAAAACTTCGCACAAGATTGTTACATACGTAGTATGTACCTACGCAGTTACCATAAACAAAAATTCCGCGTCCCATTTTGTACGTGCTGTTTGCTTTTACCCAACTGCTACCTGTATTTTCGGTTGAAATACCCATGAGGTAAGGCGCAATACTTGAATTCGGCAATGGCACCGGCGCTGTGGCAGTAGTGCCTCTAAACACGGTATTGTTTTCAACGGTAATTCCGCCGCAGTTTTCTAAACGAATACCGTAATATTGATTGGTGGCCGATGGTGTAATGCTCGACGGAAACTGAATAATGTTTCCGTTATTGATGTTATACACCGGTGATGCTACTCCGCTACGCACCCAAATTCCTGTACGTACGTTTTGTATTTTGTTCAACTCAATGGTACAATTGTATTTTGTTCCCGGCCCAACATCATCCAATAATATTGCTGTATTTCCAACGCTGGCACCGCCCCCGCCAAATGCATTGTTAAAAATGTTGCCACTCATGTAAATATTCGCTTTTGCATTAGTACGACAACGAAAACCAATGTCAAAACTGTTGCTGATGTTATTGAGTAAAACAATTTTTTGTGCAATATTATTTTCACACCAAATTGCACTTTTAGCCATATTGGTAAATTCATTTTTTTCAGCAATTAGCTCAACGTAATTTGCTGCATTAATTCCGTAAAAACAATTTGTAAATTTATTTTTCTCGTTCGTAGCGCTTCCGCCAATTTTTGTGTCAACCCCCATTGTACTTGATCCTGTTACACAAACTGCCGTTCCTAATGGGCAATCATTTGGTAATTTACCTGTGCCCGATATTAAATTTGAATAAACGCTGTTTACATTATCCATATCATAATAATGGCTAATAATACCGTAATTCATGGTTTTAAAAATATTTACGTTTGAAGGAAAAGATGCATCACCAATTTTTATTTGGCCAATGCTTGTTGTAGCTGACGGTACGCCGTTAATTTCAATACCGGCAAACGTAACGCTAAGCGACCCGCTATGCGGCGCTAATAGCGCACCTGTTGTTGATTGAAATGTTGTGTTGTAAACAAAGCCCAAATGAAGAAAAGTAGAAGGATAGCCATTTATCACGATTCCTTTATAACAATTATTAAATAAGGAATTGTTACGAATTTGAAAGCGCCCACCATTTATTGAAACAACTGCGTTTTTAGCCTGAATAAATTGCGTTGAAAAAACATCCATGATTGATGTTTCATCAGGTATATAAACGCCGTCCCACATTTGATTGCACATGTTTTGCAATTTACAATTTCTGAATGAACAGGTATCATTTGTAGTTAAATCCATACGTTTATTGGGGTAAAAACGAATGTTACAATTTATAAATTTAAAGTTATTTACGTCAATCACCAAATCTTCGTAGATATAAATATTTACCGGTCCTACTAGAAAAGTAGCGGCTGTTGTTCCGGGCCACAAAGCACTACCCAAATAGGATGATAATAAATTACTCCCTCCCGGAGGAACGACAAAGGTTGTGGTTGATGGTGTTGGTACAGGCGTACAACAAGGATTTACCACAAACGGAATGGTATCGCTACATCCGTTTTTATCGGTATAAACAAAATAGATTGTGAACGAAGCACTCGGAGTAAGCACATTTACATTAAATGTACCCGATAGTGGACTGGTAAGTGTTGCGGCTGATGATGGAACAACGTAAGCAGTAATTCCCGTAAAAAAGCCACTTGTTGGCGTTACTGTATAAGTTAGATTGGTTGTACATGACTCGGTGGGGCCACTTATGTTTACAACAACCGGCGCAAGCACGGTTACAGGATGTGTTACTGTTTGCGT
>FRDC01000086.1_pt1 | contig 92622 bp, 120 predicted proteins | sample 1106171 | NCBI WGS metagenome assembly FRDC01 (sample SAMEA3930566, study PRJEB13176) | freshwater metagenome | biome: Drinking water system; feature: drinking water; material: water | place: Singapore | collected 2014-12-20
AATGGCCGATCGTGGACGCGGGCGGCATTGCGTCTTCGGAGGCGTTCGGAACGGCGGTTGTGGAGTTGGGCCTTGCGCCGTCGGGCATCGCGACCGGGGAAGCCCTGGGAAGTGCTACGGTCACGGCCGAGTGGCCGATCACGGACGCGGGCGCGATCGCCAGCGCGGAAGCGTTTGGAACGGCGGTCTTGACTGACACGATCCTGGCCGAGGGTATCGCGACCGGGGAAGCCTTTGGGACGGCCGTCGCGGAGTTGACGGTCCACCCCAGCGGCATCGCCGGGGCCGAAGCATTCGGGACCGCAACGCTGGAAGTTTCCGTCCATGCCGAAGGGATCGCCAGCGCCGAGGCGGTTGGCGAGCCGACTGCCGTTCTGGTTGTCAGTCCGTCCGCGATCGCCAGCAGCGAGGCGTTCGGGACGCAGGTCGTGACGGCTGCCTGGGAGATCAGCGGGGCGGGGGCGATTGCTTCCGGGGAGGCGTTCGGAGACGCGTTCCTGGGAGAGGTTCAGTACATCGAGCCGGGTGGCATCGAGTCTGGAGAGGCGTTCGGCACGGCGCTGCTGACGCTGTTTGTTTCGCCAACGGCTATCTCGTCGGCCGAGGCATTCGGGACAGCGACTCTGGAGCTGGCTGTGCTGCCGGTTGCAATCGCCAGCGCCGAGTCGATCGGATCGCCAAGCGTGTCCACGGAAATCTCCGATGCCGGCGGCATTGCGTCGGCGGAAGCCTTCGGGACTTCGCAGCTTGCGATGTCGGTTGCGGCAACGTCGATCGCGACTGCTGAAGCATTCGGAACCGCGACAATCACGCAGGCGTTCACGATCGCGGATGCGGGGGCCATCGGGACTGCCGAGTCGGTCTCGTCGCCGGGTATCGCGATCCATGTCGATCCGTCTGGTATCTCCAGCGGCGAGGTGTTTGGCACGGCCGTTCTGGAGACGGTCCTTGCTGCTTCGGCCATTGTCAGCGCCGAGGACTTCGGGCTACATTCCATCACGATCGCGTTTTTCCTGCTCCCAGATTCGATCGCCAGTGCCGAGGGATTCGGCCTGCTCGAATTGGACACGGTGGTCCGCGAGGGCCGGACGCGTATCTTTGGTTCGAGCGGGTGGACGACGGTGGTTATTGGGGCGTCTGGCGGGCGGTCGATCTTGCTTGGGGCCGGCGGCTGGATGGAGGATACGGTTGGGGCTGGCGGCAATCGCGTGCGGACTGTTGGCGGCGAACCATCGGAAAGCATTGTGGGAGGGTGACGATGAACGGCAGCAATGTGGTGGTGACGAAAAACTTCACCGTGGGGGACAGGCGGACGCCGATCGCGGACACGCTAGAGCGACTGCTGGACGATGGCGTGACGACAGCGCCGGTGGACCTGACAGGATGCACGGTGGCGTTTAAGATGATTGCCGAGGACGGCACGGTGAAGGTCAACAGCGCTGCTGCAGTCATTGACGACGAGGACAATGGCGAGGTCAGCTACCTGTGGCAGGCGGCCGACGTGGATACCGAGGGGCTGTTTTATTACTGGTGGATCGTCACGCAGTCAGGAAAGACCGAGCACTACCCGGCTGACGGTCGCAAGAGGATAGCCAGATTCCACGCTGCGGCGTGATCAGTATAAATGTGTCAAGATTTGACTAATTGATACTGTCCTTCGAGTAGAGCCATGCAAGGCGAGCCCTGCGACAACGAACCGATGAACCTGAACGTCATGCTGATGGACCTTGAGGAGTGCGTCCCGCTGTCGGTCGGGCAAGGCAAGGCGGTCGTCCAGGAGCTGATCGGATTGCGCGACGAGTGCGAGATGCTGCGGCGCGAAAAGCTCGCCCTGATTTCCGAGACGGCGGACATGATTGACACGATCAACCGCCTGGAAAGCCGGGTCGAATTGCAGGCGATCGCCCTGCGGTCCCAGATGGCTGAACGGGAAACGGCGTTGACGGTTCCTGCGGCTGCCGAATAGCATCGGCGGCATTGACTGGAACCTCCTTCACAGGTCAACGCACATGCCTCGCACCAGAAACCTGGCGGACTTGCTGTCCGTCATTCAAAAGCGGCAGACTCGGCAGGGGATCACGACCGCGTTCGGATACTTGCACCATCTGCAAGGCTGCCTCGAAGGCAGCGGCAATTGCCCCTGGAAATCGCTGGGCAACACGACGGAGCGGGAGTGGCGTCGGGCGTTGAAGGCGTCGAAGCAAGTGCTGACGTATCACGAAGACGGCATGGGCATCGAACACGGCTACTTCGGCGATCTGTCGAAGAAGGCCACGATGATCGCGGACCTTCCGCCGCGCGGCCTGTGCCTGATGGACGTGATCACGACCACGACGCGGCAGGACCGCGACGGCGACGTGCTGGAAAGCAAGGGGGCCGATGTTGACGCTGCCGGTCCTGTGCTGTGGCAGCACGTGCCTTTCGAGCCGATCGGCAAGCTGGTCCGCGTGCTGAAGAAGACGGCCAAGTCGCTGGCCGAGCGGATCGCCCTGATCGATTCGCCGATGGGCAACGACGCTGCGGCCCTGGCCGAGTTCGGTGCGCTGCGGATCAGTCACGGCTTCCTGCCGAAGGAATGGGAACCGCTCGATCCCGACGATCCGAACAGCGGCTTCCACATCAAGAGCTTCGAGATCATGGAACGCAGCCTCGTCAGCGTTCCCAGCAATCCCGACGCTGTGATCCTGGCGTTCTCGCGTCAGAAGCTGCACAGTCCGATGATTAAGGGCTGGGCGAAGCGGCTGTTCGACATCCGTCCGAAGACCGCTCCCGGCTGGACGCCGAAGGCCAGCGGCAAGAAGGACTGCGGCTGCGGCGGCAAGGGCAAGTGCGAATGTGAGGGCAAGGACGACGACGTCGCCAAGGCGTGCAAGGCGGCCGGGGCCGACGACGAATGCGTTCGCGACAAGATCGGCGTGCTGATGGAGGAGGGCAAGGATCGCGAGCAGGCGATCGCGATGGCGATCAGCATGTGCAAGGAGGACGCCAAGAAGGCCAAGGCCGAAGGCGAGGAGGTCCGCGAGGCCGACGACGACGGCAAGTGTCCGGAGTGCGGCGGTTCGATCAACGACGGCGTCTGCTCGGAATGCGGCGCGAAGGTCGGGCGCGAAGGAAAGACCGCGAAGGCCGGCGGCGCGGAGCCTGGCGACTGTCCTGAGTGCGGCGAGACGATGAAGGACGGCAAGTGTCCGAGCTGCGGGTACACCGAGAAGGGCGACGGCAAGCCGGCCGGTGAATGCCCGGAGTGCGGCGGGAAGATGCGGTTCGGCAAGTGCGAGGACTGCGGCTATTCGGCCAAGGACGCCAAGTGCGGCGGGCCGGGGTCCGGCAAGCCTGGTCCGTGTCCCGGTGGCGGTCGCGGGGATGGCGACGGCGAATCCGCAGCGGCCGATCGCCCGACGCCGAAGGAAATGGAAGAGATCAAGTCGAGCCTGGGGGCATCGAATGTCACGGTCAATACCTGGGGCGGCGTTCCCAAGATGACTGTTTCGTTTGAGCAGAAGGAAGGCAACAAGACCTATCCTGCGAGCGCCACGAAGAAGCTGGTGGCGTTCGCCAAGACTGGGGACTACATCGCGGGGAACATGCATGCCCCCCAAAGCTCGATGTACTCGAAGTCGAAGGAGGTTCGCGGGGACGTGGTTGGCAAGACCTCTGACGGGAAGCTGAAGCTCGAATGGAAGGCGTCGAAGTACGACGACCGCGAAGAGTACGACGCCGATTACGTCGAGGAGCACGAGGTCGATTCGGCAAACGGGTTCTGGAACATGAACCTACAGCGAACCGTGAAGGCCAAGGCCGCCCACAGCCTCAGCTCGAACGAATGCCCGAAGTGCGGCAACGCGCTCGAGGACGGGTACTGCCCGCGATGCAAGGAGCAGATCAATCCCAAGCGGCAGACGAGCCCGGCAGCCCGACTGCACATGCTCAAGCACGATCCGCTCCGCTGGAACCGGAAGCTGTCGAAGGCGTTCGATGTCGAGTCGGAGGAGTTCGATCCGACGTGCGAGCTGCACACGCTGGTCCGGCGATACCTCGGCTGCGACATGAAGGACGTCCACAACGGCGACTTCATCGTCCCGACGTTCCGCATGGGAAGTTACCTGACTTCGATCGGTGAAATCTTCCACGAGCAGACGGATCTGAAAGACCTGCGGAACATCGACAGCAACAACCGCGAAGCGCCGCCGGAGTACGACACGGTCCAGCTCAACAGCAAGATGGACCGGGAGTTCCTGATGCGGGGGACCGAGTTCCGCATCGGCGACAACGGCCTGCGGTTCGTCGTCAGGTATTCGCGCAACTTCTCCGGCATGACCGTCGAATGGTTCGCCAAGCGTGGGCCGCACACGGCCGTCTCGAAGATGTTCGACACGGCCTGGGAGAATGCCCTGGGCGTGAACAATTTCCTGAAGGGGGAGGCGTTCAGTCTGTCTGGCGAGTTCCTGGAGCGGACCAGCGAGGGCTGGGACGACGTGTTCCTCGAAGAGGTCAACCGCAAGGCGATGAAGAAGCTGGTTGCGGTGGTCAACGACAAGGGCAAGGCGATGGCGAACCGGGGCGTGATCCTGATGGGTCCGCCGGGGACCGGCAAGACGCTGAGCGGTCGCATCCTGCGCAACACGGCCAAGTCTGCGTTCATCTGGATCAGCTCCCGCGACTTCTGGTACAGCGGAGCGTTCGGCGGAATCATGCAGGCGTTCGACCTGGCGAAGGAGCTCGCGCCGGCGGTGATCTTCATGGAGGACATCGACAATTGGCTGTCCGACACCACGATCGACATGGTGAAGACCGAGATGGACGGCATCGGCCGGCACAGCGGGGTCGTCACCTGCATGACGACGAATTTCCCGCAGCGGTTGCCGGAGGCGTTGATCGACCGGCCGGGCCGGTTCCACGACGTGCTCAAGTTCGACCTGCCCGACGAGGACTGCCGCAGCGGCATGCTGCGGAAGTGGCTTCCCGACATGGACGCCAAGCACGTGCCGGCCCTGGTCAGCGCGACGAAGGGCATGTCCGGTGCTCACCTGTACGAGCTGTGCCAGTTCGCGAAGTCGATCCTGGAGGACGAGGACGGCCTGTCGCTGTTCGATGCGGCGAAGAAGGCGGTCTCGAAGGTCAAGGAGCAGCGCGAAATGATCGACGCGGTGCAGGCGGCCGGCAGCTTCTACAGGCCGCAGCGTCGGGCCACCGAGGCGATCGCCAAGGCGGCCAAGCTGCACGCCAAGTCGAAGCGAAAGCCGACGACCGAGAAGGCCGGGCGAGTGCTCAGCAAGGCCAACGAGACGCGCCTGCAGGATGTGCAGGGCGACATCGACGAGATTCTGAAGACGCCGGACCTGGCACGGTCTGTGAAGGCGCTTGCCCGTTCGGCCAAAAACGGCATTGACGAAGTGCTGGCGTCTGTGGCACAAACGGAAACCGAAGGCACGAAGAGCGCCGAGCAGTTCATCGCGACGATCGCGGCTGACTGCATCGCGGCCGGGGACTCCGGAAAACTTCGTGCGACCGCACAGCGGCTGACGGCGTTCGCAGCCGAGTTGGAGAAGCGGAAAGAGGCTGAATCGAAAGCCGCCCTTCTGCAAGAATTGAACCTCCTCTAAGGAGATCGTTATGAAGAGGTTACTGAAGCACCTGCGGGACCATCACGGCTACGATGCCGAGAACCCCTCGAACCAGGAAATCCACGAGGAGGCCGCACGGCTGATCAAGGCCGGGGAAATGTCCCTGGACAAGTTCACCGAGCTGACCGTCACGAAGGACACGGACGCCGCTTACGACCGCCTACTGAAGACGGTCAAGGCCGCCGTGGCCGGCGAGGACGATCTGCCCGACTTCGACGAGGAGGCCATCGAGCGGACGGCCGGCAGCCTGAAGACGGTGAAGGCCGGCGCGGGCGACGAGGACTCGTCCAGCTTCTTCGCGGGCGGTCAGCCGCGCGTGAAGGCCGCCGCCGAGCGGTACGAGGACAGCGCCAAGGCCGCGTACTACCCGGATTGGCATTGGAAGTCGGGCCAGCCGATCATGTTCGACGGCCGCCACCTGGAGTATCCGTCCGAGCTGTCGAAGGCGTACTGCGGCGCGCATCTCAAGACGCACTTCGCGAAGCAGCTCGGCTGGGCGAACCGCGTGTCGGACCACGACAAGCAGCTCTTCCAGGAGGGTCTGCGGAAGGCGGCGTGGTCGGGCGACGTGCCGCACGGCAGCCAGGTGATGGTCTACAGCAACATGAAGCTGATGCCGCAGCACGTGAAGACGATCTTCTCGGACGGCACGTCCGGCGGCACGAACCTGATCCAGCAGGTTCTCGAAGACCAGATCGTCATGAACCTGCTGCTGTACGGCGAGATCACGCCGTATGTGGACATGAAGAGCCTGGCCAAGGGCAACTCGGTGGACACGGCCAGCATGGTCCACATGACCATCAGCAGCGGGCCGGAGGAAAGCTCCTCGGCGATCACTCCGCAGAGCACCGCGTCGCTGATCTCGAAGGTCAACTCGCCGGTGTTCACGGCGACTGGCGCGATCGAGCTCGGCCGCGATTTCCTGTCCGACATCACGCCGCAGGTCATGCCGTCGATCACGGACAGCTATAAGAAGCAGTTGCAGGTCTGGCTGGACAACCAGATTTGCAACGGCGACGGCACGACCGAGCCGCTTGGCCTGTTCGTCATCAGCGGGCCAACCAGCGTGGCCAGCCTCAACGGTTCGACCGGCGTGTTCGCCGTGATCGACGTTGAGAACATGATGAAGACGCTGGGCAAGCAGTACCGGGCCAATAAGAACCCGGCCGTGCGGTGGGTGTCGAACGACACGACCTACTGGCGGCTGCGTGGGATTCCGGTCAGCACCTCGGACGCTCGCCGCATCTTCGGCCAGAGCTACGAGGACTATCAGTTGGCCGGGCGGCCCTACAGCGTCCAGAACGACATCGGCAACACGAAGCTGGGCTTCGGCGATCTGTCGAACTACCGGCTGTGGAGTCGGCCGGGCATGGAAATGCAGGTCGAGCAGAGCGGCCGGACGCTGGTCCTCGCGAACAGCGTGCTGGTGGTCCTGCGGTCGCGGTGGGCTGGCCGCTTGATTCTGACCGAGAGCTTCGTCAAGATGACGACCGCTCCTCGGTAATCCGGGTCTTTCCCATCCCTGGGATCGTCACAGGGCTGCCGGGCGAAAGCACGGCAGCCCTTTTCTTTTGCGCTGAGGTGAAACGTGAAGGCGATCATCGAGATCGGGAAGGTTGGCGTGACGCAGAATGTTTATTGCTGGGTGAACGGCGAGACCCTGCGCGGCCGGCACGTGGAATCGAACCTGACGAAGACCGGGCTGCGGCCGATCGGCGGCCTGGAGCAGATCGACAGTTGGCCGGGCATGTACGTCATGCTCGACGACAAGGCGCGGGTCTGCAAAATCTACTACCCGCTGGTGCGGGACACGCGGGAGTTCAACGAGTTCAAGGAGCTGTGCAAGAACGCCGGCATGCCGGGATTCGAGAGCCCGCAGGAGTTCGAGTACACGGAGCTGTCGGATGAGGAGATCAAGGAGTGGGCCTTCTGGATGAACCGCATCGTCGATGAGGGCGACGCCAAGCTGCGGGAGGGTACGATCCCCAAGCTGGTCCCGCTGCGCGTCCTGCGGATTCGCAAGCAGCAGGAGTACTACTCCGATCCGCTGAACATGTTCAAGGAGGAGCGGGCGCTGGAGTCGCCGGGCATGGATACTGAATCCAAGGCTGTCGCTGCGAAGTAAGTGGGCCGATGGTGTAGTGGCAACATGCCGTCCAGGTCTGCTTCGGGACGGAGAGGCCGGGTTCGATTCCCGGCGGCCTAATCAGGAGTTCTCCATGAACATCGCCATCGTATCGACGCCATCGAATGCCCACCTCGTGGATAAGGCCGGGTGGGTCGCGGAGGGGTTCCGCGTGGCGGGCGAGACCGTCCGTCGCGTGCATACCCTGCAGGGGCTGCGGGAGGCCGATCGCGAATGCCAGCTCGTGCTGTTCGACCAGAACGATTGCGGCATCGGGGCCACCGAGATTGCTGATGTCGCTGCGGGCGGCAAGCACGCGCCGTGGTTTCAGTGGTGGCGTGACGTCCTGGCATACTACCCAGACCAGTCGCTGCACAAGCAGATCGACGACATGGGACTGCTGCGAATGATGCGGGCGATGGACGTGTGCTTCGTCAAGGAGCGAGGTCTGCTTGCCGAGTACGAGTCGATCGGCATCAAGGCGCGGTGGCTGGACCAGGCTTGCCCGGCGGACATGCCGGAGGTCAGGCGTGCCAAGGACTATCAGTTCGACGTTCTGGTGTTCGGCACGTTTGGTCGGGAGCTGCGTCGGCATGACGCGATGGCGCTGGCCAGGGCCGGGTTCAAGGTTGGCTGGGCCGGGCAACCGGAGTCGGCCGGATGTCCGGACGGGATCGAGCCGCTGCCGTGGACGCATCCGTACGCGCTGCCCAGCCTGGCGTCGCGGGCCAAGCTGGTCCTTTCGGTCGATCACCGCGACGACCTGGAGGGGTACTGCTCTGACCGGCTATACCTGGCGTGCGGGATGGGGGCGTGCGTTGTGCGGCGTCGATCGCCTGGCCAGGTTGACCTGCCGTCGTTCGATTACGTCGATCACAAGGGGCTGGTCAAGCTCGTGGGGCGTTTGGCCGGGGCCGGAGGGCTTCGGGCCGAGACGGGGAAGGCGGCCCGCAGGGCGGTTATGGGCCGGCACACTTACGGGGACCGGGCCAGGGCAATCCTGGCGGCCTATAATGGCGACACCGGGGCCGGGCGTCCGAAGGCGGGCCGGAAGGCCAAGAAGGCGGCCGGGCGGGCTTAGGAGGCGTTCCTGGGGCCGGAGGAGGGTGTTATGGACCATTACGAAACCAAGGTGCTCCTGCCGTCGCCCGCGCGGGAGACCTGCGGGACGTGCGAGGGCCGGGGGATCGTGTTCCTGATCGGCCGGGGGCGGTACAAGTTCCGGCCGGGCGGCAAGCCAAACGTCAGCCAGATGGCCTGCCCGACGTGCGGTGGTGCGAAGACGGTTCCCGGCGGCGTGGCGGCCGGCGGCTACGGGACGAAGTGAGGGAAGCCATGATTCGCAAGTCAGCAGCAATCGCGATCGTTCTTCTGTTCGTCGCGTCGCTCGCGCACGCGGGCGAGCTGGTCGGGAAGTGCATCAATGTCATCGACGGCGATACGATCGACGTGGCCGAGACCGGGTTCGCACCGAACGGCCGTCCGCAGGTCGTGGTGGTCCGGGTTCGCCTGGCGCACATCGACGCGCCGGAGCGGGGCCAGGACTACGGCAGCAAGGCGACGGAGTACCTCAAGAGCGAAGTGCTGCAAGGGACCGTGCGGGTGAAGTACACCGAACGGGATCGTTACAATCGGATCATCGGCGAGGTCACGGCGCTGCGTCCAACAAAGAACAAGTCGGTACTGAAGGCCGACAAGAGCACGATCAACGACCACATGCTCGCGTTCGGCTGGGCGTGGCAGTATCGAGCCTACGACAAAGACGAATGGCGGGCCGAGCTTGAGAAGGTGGCGCGCAAGAATCGAGAGGGTCTGTGGCAAGGCAAGAATCCTGTCCCGCCGTGGGAGTACCGCAAGGCCAAGGCGAAGAAGAAAGGGATGATATGAGCAAGACATCGCGTCGCGGATTCATGGCTGCTGTTGCGTGCGTGATTGCGATCCCGCGTAAGGCGATCGATGCGTTCACGGAGAACCGTCGCAAGGCGCTGGCTAGCCTGATGGGGTTCGATGCCAAGATCACGACGGATCGGGCGAACCGCAACGGAGATATCTTCGCTGACGACGGCCTGGGTGGTTTTCCGGTTCCGAAGATGTTCGAGGATCAGATCGTCCACAGTCAGATTCTGTGGGGTCGCAACCACACGATGCCGATCGGCAAGATCAGCAAGGAGGAGCTCGACAGGGCGCGCAGCCTTTGCAACCAGGGCGTGTTCCCGGCGCTTGCTCTCCGGCCGAAGATGACCGACGAAGAACGAGACGAGCTGACGAGGCAAATCCAGGAGTACTACGCCGGCCGTCGCCCGGAGCCTCCGCCGATCGTCATTGAAGGCGCTATGGACATGCAGCCGATCCGTCCGGTGGAGATGGACTTCGCGTGAACCTTGCCCTGGTGATACCGACGCGGCGGAGGTGGCGTCCCTGGATGGAGATGCAAGTGCGGGCCATCTCGCCGCAACTGAAAGAGCACGACCACGTGGTGCTCGTCATTGACGCTGACGAAGTGGACCCTGACGTGGTGTACCTGATGCATGAACGCATCGGGCGATCGCGGATCACGCTGATCCATTTGGACTACCCGCGCGAGCACGCGCACGGGCGCGTGAACATCGCCCGCAACATCGGGGCTGCCGCTGCTCCGCGCGATGCGGCGATCGTGGACGTGGACGACCACGACATCCTGCGTCCGTATGCCCTCGGCATGATTCGCAGCAAGCTGGACGAAGGGGCCGCTTACGTGTTCGGCAACTTCGGCGTGCAGGCGATCATCGACATTCCAGGCGGCCGGCAGATGGTGGAGACCTGGCCGAACCACATTGTCGAGTACACGGCCGGGGCGTTCGGTCGCGGCGATATCGACGGCATCGGCCCGCGCGCGAGCAGGCGCGACGTGTGGGAGCAGCTTCGCGGTTGGAAACCCAGGGTGTGGCCGGGCGGTGATTTCGACTATGCGAAGCGCGTTGAGTTGGAATATCCTGCGGGCGTGGTTCATATCCCGGAGCTGCTTGCGACGGTGACGGTGGACCCTGACTCGCTGATGGCGAACGAGCGCGACACGGTGCTTTGCCCGCAGGAGAATCCGGAATGCCAGTCATCGACATCGACCGAATCCGAGGCTACCTCGGGCGCGTGAACGGGATCGCGCCGGCGGACGACGCCGAGCTGACTGATCTCGTTGCGATGGCGGACAGCAAGGTCCAGGAGTGCCTGGGCTGGAAGATCAACCAGGACACGCGGACGGAATACTATCCGCTGCTGCCGAATCCGACGCGCAGCTATTCGCCGGAGGAGATGGTCTACGAAGGCGGCCGGGCGTACTACTTCACGCAGTCGGGCGGCCTGGCGCTGCCGTTGCGATCGCTGCCTGTTCGCTCGATCACCAGCGTGACGATCGACTATGCCGGGTACTTCGGACAGGTGTCCGGGTCGTTCGCTGGCAGTCCCCTGACGGCCGGCACGGACTACTACCTCCCGGTCGAGCGGGTCGGGTTCAGCCGCGAGGGGTTGCTGATGCGGCGCAACATGCCCTGGCCGAGCGAGGCCGGGTCGATCAAGGTGGTTTACGTGTCTGGGTTCACGGCGGCAGAGCTGGCCGGGGAGTTCTCCAACTTCGCTTCGGCGATCATGAAGACCGTCGCCGATTACTGGAACCGCTACCAGCAGCTCAAGGCTGGCCAGTACGGCAAGGAGATGACCAGCGAGAGCATCGGCGGCGGGGTGTCGGCCAGTTACGTGATCGAGAACACCGGGCAGGACAGTATTCCCGATTCGGCGATGGACGACCTGGGCGGGTGGGTTTCCTATTCGCAACTGGAGCTGTGATATGCCAGCCGGCGCGGCCATGACGGTCGAGATGCAAATCCCGGTTCGCACGAGCGCGTTGTCCGACTCCCGCAAGCTGACGAACACGTTCAGTTACGACGGGGCGGCCAAGCTCTACGTTCGGTTCACGGAGCGCGGGTCCGCTCCGGTCCACCAGCCGCAGGGCCAGTACCTGAACGTCGATGCGGTGGCATTGATTGAGGCGACGGCCGAGGGGCTGGAACCGCTGGAGCTGTCGAACGACGGAAGCGGCCGGCGCGAGCAGGTGAAGATCAACGGGGCCGTGTGGGAGGTCGTCCGCGTGCGCGACCTGGGTGGCGTCGATCGCATGAAAGAGATTCAACTCCGCAGGTGGAAATAGGAGGACAGTATAAATGTGCCAAGATTTAGCACATTGATACTGCTCGGTGCGATATGGCGACTGAATCCAGGATCGGCGATCTGATCTATTTCCATTTCAACTACGAGGGTCTCGCCAAGCTGAAGCAGGCGTTGACCGGGGCCAGCAAGCAGGTGGTGGACGGCTGTTACAAGGTGCTGCGCGTGGCGACGGAGGAGTTCCGGCGTCGCGTGCAGCGAGTGTCTCCGGTCGATACTGGTCGCATGCGGGCCGGCTGGGTTTCGCAGACTGAACGGTCTGGCCCGAACGGCGCGAGCATGACGGGCGTGGTGGGGACCAGCATCAAGAGCGAGGACGGCATCCCGTATCCGATTTACTTGGAGATGGGAACCGATCGCATCGCCAAGGGTCTGGTGAAGGCGTGGCAGCCGGGCCAAGCGCCGATCCTGGAGTGGCCCGCCAAGATGGAGGGCATCCCCAACTTCCGCCTGGAGAAGGACAAGGTCTACACGAAGCACATCGGCGGCGGCAAGAAGCGGGTCGTAACGGAGCGGGCGGCCGGCAAAGAGGGATCGGCGAAATTCCTGCGATCGGTCAAGATTGCATCGATGGCGTTCACGCAAGGCGAGGGCGAGCAGATGCCGATGCTGCGACCGATCGGATATGAGATGGCCCCCAACGTCCTGGGGGCGCTGCTGCGGACGGCGCAGAAGGGACTTGCTGACGGCCTGGACGGCAAGAAGTTCTGATGCGGAGGTGGGCCATGTACATGGTCGGGACGATCACGAAGATCAACATAGGCGTCGAGTTCCTGGTGGTTGACGTTTACGAGGAATGCACGAAGTCAACGTACCACGTAAAGCTCGCGCCAACGAACGCACAGCTCCGTCTCGGCGATCGCCTGGAGTACGCGAACGGCGAGCTGATGTGGACGACGATGGAGGCCGAGTTGGCGTTCAAGAAGGGCGGCAAGGTCGGGCAGGGATTGCGGGGCCGGTCTGCGATCATTGACTGCCCGCTGGTGATTCGCGGGACACCGAAGAGGTGACTTATGCCGTGGGACATGACCTATCACAACACCTGCCCAGAGTCTCCAAGGATCGGAGACTGCTGGCCTGATCCAGCGTGGCTGACGCGAACGCGTGATGGCGAGTCGATGCTTGGGACGAACTACTTCCGCGATTGGGCCGACAAGAGGCCGCCGATCACAGTGGCGCTGCCCGGTCCCGGAGGCCATCCCGACTGGTTCTGCATCGATCGCAAGGCGTCGGACGGAAAACACGATCGCGGCTGGGAGGTGCGGATCGACGGCCCCCTGGCGGCCGGACAAAAGCCGAATATCACGATCACGCCATCCATCAACTGCGTGGGGAGTTATCACGGCTACATTACTGCCGGCGTCATTTCGGATGACTGCGAAGGCCGCAAGTTCGAGGGGCAAGCCTGATGAGCATGGACTACACCGGCATCCTGAAGGCCATTGCGACCGCCCTGGCTGCGGATTCGACATTGACGAATATGCTCGCCCTGCGTGAAATTGGCGGCACTACCAGTCGGGCGAATTCGGTCCTTTACTCAGGAGTGGATGACAAGCCGCTGACACCGTGCGTGCTCCTGCGAGACCTGGGCGTCTATCCCGGAACCTCGCAGCCGTTGCATGACTGCCCGATGTACGCGCCGATGCAACCGATCGAGATCACCGTCGCCGGAACAGACATCCAGCGACGGGCCATCCAGGGACGCATCGACGACGTGCTCGAAGCAGCACACCGGGAGCGGGTGCTCGACACGGCGCAATGGCACATCGAGGACATCGACACGTCCGGAAGCTGGAGCCCACCTGTTCCATTACCACGAACGATCACAGCAGACGGCCAGGACGACGTTGAACTGATCGTCAAGACCTACGAGGTCAAGGCGGCAACAAAAGTTTAGAGGTCACAAAGAGGAGGCAGCTCGCCGTGGGCTGCCAGGAATTCGCGATGCAGCTTGAGCATGGTTTTTGGGTGTAGCTCGCCGAACCGACGATAAATCCAATGATGCAGTTCGTGATGAATGCCGGAGCAGGAAAGTACCGCCAGGTGCTTCTTGTCGTTCTGCTTCTTGTCGCCGTACACGTGGTGAACCACCTCTGTCTCAGTAAGATCGCGACCGAGAACCTGGGCGGCAACGACGCGGTGCTCGCCGATGTACTTTCCATCGACCTTGATCTCTTCGTGGCCGTCGAATGTGGTCCTTCGGCCGCCGCGATATTTCCAGTGCCTTGTTCCTTTGTAGCAGTTTCGATCGGCGATCGCTCTGCGTTCTTCCTCGGACATACCTGCACTGGCAACAAGCGTTTGGATCATGCGAGGAGTGCATTTGTGCTTGACCGCGAGCTGTCGATAGGAGATGCCGCCGGCGCGATATTCGGAGATGATCGAATCTCGGTGCTTGTAAAGCCTTCCCTGGACCGGGTAACTGATCTTGCGCGCAAACAGCTTTTGAGCCGCGAGACGTTCTTCGGGAGACATCCACAGACGGAGCATGTTGTAGATAGTGACAGGCGATACGTGGTATTCAGTCGCAAGCATGGGCTGCGTGTACTTCCCGGATTTGTACTTGCGGACGATTTCATCCTTTTGATTCAGCAGTTTCTTTTGCATTGACATCGCTGACATCCTTTCTTTAGGGTGGGCGTACAACTTAGAAAGGGACATTATATGGCAATCCCAACAGCCGGCCAAGGGGGAGACCCTACGCTGATCAGAACTGGGGCGCACCGCGTCACGATTGACGCGGCCGGCACGCCGAAGGTCGCAGGGTTCACGGTGGGCAGCCTGGCGCTGGCGTTCAATACGCCGAAGCGGCAGGTATTCGTCGCGGAGTTCGGGCAAACGCCGGTCAACGAGGAGGTGCTCGGCCAGCAAGTCACGATCACGTTCTCGATGATCGAACGCAGCCTGAAGGTGTTCGACATCGCGTTCAATGGTCTGTATCCGGGAACCGGCGTGGCGAACGCTCGCACGCTCGGGCGCTCTGGAATCTACACGGCCCAGGATCGCGGCAAGTCGATCACGCTGCATCCGGTCGTCGAAGGCAGCAGCACGGCCCGCGACATCGTCCTGCGGAAGGTGCTGCTGTCCCCAACGGGGAACATCGAGTACTCGGACCAGGGCGATCAGATCATCCAGGTCAGCGGCATGTGCGTCATTGACGCCAGCCAATCGGACGGTGCTTTGCTGATGCAGATCGGCGAAACGTCGGCCGGCGCGTAAGTGTGATTCACCGGGGCGGCGGTTCTGTGACGGGACCGCCGCCCCTTGTTTTTGTCCCAGGGATAGGAGGGCTTTATGCCTGCGTTCAAGGAGTGCAGTCCTGCGATTCATGTTCCGGACGGAGACGGCAAAGAGACGCGTGTCTCGGTGAGGTCATTCACTTGCCAAGGCTTAATTCGTTTCACGGACGAATTTCGGAAGGCAGACTTGCCGCTGCCCAGCCTCGAAGGGGAAAAGCTGGCCAGGTTCCTCGACGTGTCGTCCCGCGCCGTCGCGGCGGCCAAGGAGGAGGGCGGGAAGCTCGACATCGAGGCCGTGTCGGAGGTGATCTTCGAGCTGATCGCCACGAACATGCCGACGATCGTCCGGTGGCTTGTCCGGTTTCCGGAATTACTGCTGTCGGCGCTGATCGAGACGACGAACCTCGCGCCTGAGCAGGTTGAGGAGCTGTCGATAGGCGACGCGATTCGCATCGCGCGGCACGTCCTGACGGCCATCCGATCGGACGGTGCTTTGGGGGAGGCCGCACGTTTTTTCGGCGATTTGCTGATGGCCGGCGCGCAGGCAACCAGCAATCCAAATCCTCCGGCCGTGCCGGAAGCGGCTTGAAGCGCACGGTCAAGCAGCATGGCGAGATAACGTCGCGGCACTACGCCGAGATGTTCGATCTGATGCTGGCTGAGGCGTTGTCCGTGGGACATACGCTCAGCGACCTGAACCCGTTCGGGATGCACCGCATTCCGCAACTGGCGATGGTATCGCTGATTCGTCGGGCCGAGCAGATGGAGGTTGCGCTGCGGATGGCGATCGTGCCGGCCAGCGCCCTGTTCGGTCACACGGAAACCATCGAGTCGATGCAGGCGCAAATCAACGCCTGGCGTGGGCTGGAGACAGTCGCCGGGATTGATCCAAGGGAGGCCGAGGCGATCGCGGAGATCGAACGCGAGCTGGCCGAAGAATATCCGTGGTATGCGGATGACGAGCGTTTGAATAAAGTGTGGGGCGAGTACGGCAGCGTGGCGACAAGACGCAAGCTGGTGGGGTGACGACATGGCTGTGAATATCACGGTGACGTTGACCGCTCCCGATTCGGACGTGGTTACGCTGTGCGCGCCCGCGCCTGACATCATCGTTCCGGTGACGGTTCCTGGAGTCACACATCGGGCGGTCGGGGGATCGCTGGTCCAGTATAAGAACGGCACGCCGTACTGGGAGGCGACGCTGAGCATCCCGCTGATCTCGAACGCTGACAAGGGGACGCTGGAGACATTCTTCAGGGACCATTGGCACGAGGACATCACATACACGGACGAGAATGGAAACACGTTCACGGTCCATTTCCTGGATACCGTGTTGCAGCTCAAGAAGGCGGCGAAGAATAGCTGGTCCGTGGACCTGCGGTTGGACTTCAGCGCTGTGCTGATCTAAATGTCATGCGACGTGAGCCCAGACTTTGCGACGGATGATTCTCCAGACGGTTTGCTTCGTTGTTCCGTATTCATCGGCGAGTGACTGCATTGATCGACCGGACGAATAAAGAGATCGCATGGCAACGACGTCTGCTTCAGACAGGTTTGTGTTCCAGTGGCTTTCACCACGAGGGGTGTCTCTCCCTTCGAGTCTGCCTTTGGATGCGCAGTCGGACATGTTGTCGAATTGGGTTCCAAGGAACAGGTGCTCCACGTTCACGCAGCAAGGATTGTCGCAATCGTGACAGACGAAAAGACCATCCGGAACTGGACCGCGAAGAAGCTCCCATGCAACACGGTGGGCGAGCCGCATTTGGCCGTTGTACCAGAACCGGCCGTAGCCGTTACTGTCTCTTGCGAACTGGTACTCGATGCATCCGGATTCGGACACCTTGACCTTAGACATCAATCGGTCGATAACGCTCATGCTAGTCCTTTCGATACAAGGATTGGCCGCGCCCCAGGCAGCGTCAACTGCGCTGGGGCATTTTAACGCCATCGCATAGGAACGCCAAATGGCTATCACCATCGACGTGCTGCTCGCCCGCATGGGTCTGGACGCTACACAGCTCGATAGCGAGCTTCCGAAGCAGACGCAGAAGTTCCAGGCGTTCTTCGGGGCTGTGTCGCAGTCGGCCGGCGTGCTGATGAACGGCATCAAGAACCTCGCGGCGGTCGCGTCGGCCGGGCTGGCTGCGGTTTCGGCCGGCATGAAGAAGGCGATCGCTGACGCGGCCGAGTCGGAGGCCGTGTGGTCCCGGCTGGCCGGCGGCATCGAGCGGGTCGGACTGCACTCCCGGATCACGATGGACTTCGTGGAGGGGCTTGCGGTTCGGATGCAGAAGCTGACGACGCAGGGCGACGAGACGACGGCCAGCATGGCGAACATGCTGCTCAAGTACCGCTCGATCCAGGGGGAGATGACTTACGAGCGGATCATCAAGGCGGCGAAGGACTTTGCTGCGGCTACGGGCGGCGATGCGGTCGGGGCCGTGAACATGCTGGGCCGGTCATTGGAGAACCCGCAACTCGGCGCACGCATGCTGAGGATGCAGGCCGGTCTGGCTGCCAACGAGCTGGAGCGGGTCAAGAAGCTGGCCGAGTCGGGCAACATGCGTGGCGCGCAGATGGCGCTGCTCGATGCGTTCGAGAAGCGGTTCAAGGGGGCCGCTGAAACCGAGGCCGGCACGTTCAAAGGGATGCGTGAGCAGCTATCGAACATCGTGGGCGACGTGTGGGAGGAGATCGGTTTCGTCGTGCTCCCGCGCGCGAAGGAGCTGGTCAAGTGGCTGACGGAGATCGGCTGGAAAACAAAGGACTGGATCGCGGCCAATCGGGACATTCTGCAGCAACGCCTGGACGCTGTTCTCGAAAAGGTCGTGCCGCTGGTGGGCAAGCTGCTTGATTCGTTCAAGGCTGTGTTTTCCGGATCAGGCAACTGGAAGGACTGGCTGGTGGTCGTCGGTTCGTTCACGACGCTGGGCAAGGGTCTGGAGATGCTTGGCGGCATGATCCCGATTATTGGCGGGTTCGTGTCCGCGATCGGTCGGGCGTTGAATCCGCTGATGCTGATTCGCGGCATCATCGCGTTCATCGCGCCGTGGGTGAAGCTGCTGCTCCCGCTGCTTGCGGCGATCCCAGCGCCGGTGCTGGCGATCGGCGCTGCGGTCGCGGCGCTCGTCGCCGGGCTGACGCTGTTTTTCACGAAGACCGAAGCCGGCCAGAAGGCGTGGAAGGCGATGGTCGATTTCATGGCCGCCTCGTGGAAGTGGCTGGTCGAACAGATCACCGCCGCCTTTGCGTGGCTGTTCAATCTGTACAAGGAGAACGAGAAGCGGATCGACCGAATCCTCGACGGCATGAAGGAGATCGCCGGGTTTCTCGTCGGGCAGCTTGGGAAAGCGTTCCGCGAGCTATGGGGCGTCATCAAGCAGTTCGGCGCTGACTTCGGGAAGTTCATCGTCGATGCCGGGACCGAGCTCGCCAGCCTCGCGGAGTACATGCCCGACTTCGGGGTGATCTTCAAGATCGCGGAGAAGGCATTCGCGGACTTCCTGAAAGTCATCGAGGCCGGCATCGAGGCGCTGAAGGGCGACACGCGGCAGTTCCAGGTGTGGGCCTTGGAGGCGGCGGCTGTCATGCTCGACCTGATCAAGGAGAAAATCCTCGACTCGATGGGTCCGCTGTTCAACGAGCTGTTTCCGGAGGCTGGTAAGAAATTCAAGGAGGGATCAGAGGCGCTGCGTGCGCTTGCCGGCGGCATTCAGGGCGAGCTGGACGCCGATCGCGCCGCCAAGGACGAGCGGATCGCCAAAGAGAAGGAGGCCGCAGCGAAGGCACAGGCGATCAAGGAGAAACAAATCGCAGCCGGCGTCGAGCCGAACGAGTTCGGGTTCATGGGCGCTGACCCAGAGGCGCTTGCGAAGCAGCAGGCCGCGCTCGATGCACGGAAGGCCGAGAACGAGCGCATCCGCGAAGGCCGGGAGGGTCTGTTCTCGCGAAGGGTCGATCCGCGATTCAAGCGTGGTCGAAGCGATAGGCAGAACCCGCGCATGGCTGGCGGTCGCCCTGCGCCGCTGGGATTCGATGAGCGTGGTGAATTCGTGCCGATCGACGCGATGGATTCGGACGCAGGCGAGCTTCGCGAGGCGATGCTGATGCGACAGAACCTGATGCGTCAGCAGATGCGTGACGCGAGAGGCGAAGCGAATGCACAGCAATTCGCCCAGCTCGCGGAATTGCAGGGTGGAGTTCGCGGGGCCATGCAGGGCGTGGTTGGCGCGCGTCGCGGTCTGGACATTGCCGAACGCATGAAGGGGCCGGGGAGGGAAGAGGCTATCGCGCAGGCACAGGAGGCTTTGTCCGACGCCATCAACCTTGCCCAGCAGGCGAACGAGGCGTTCGTCGGGGCCATCGACAACATCAAGGGCGGCAGCGAGGAGTTGCACGAAGCGATCGTGGGCGGGGCCGGCGATCTCGAAGAAGGCGCGATGGAGCTGGGCGACGGCATGGCAGAGGCCGGCGAAAAGATCAAGAAGGCCGGCGAGCAGGTGGACGAGTTCGGGAACAAGCTCGAGGAGGCCGGGGAAGAGGCTGCCAAGACTCCGGAGCAGCGAGCTCAGGAGGCCAAGGATCGCAAGAAGGCCGAGGACGAGGAGCGTCGCCGGGCCGGCATCATGACGCCAACCGCAGCGCAGGCGCAATTCGACCAGGCGCTGGCCGGGATCACGACCGGGGCGGCTTCCGGAATTGGCGCGGCTACGCTCGCGGGCGCGAAGCTGGCAGCGGCGCTGCAGGGAGCTGATCGTAAGACGCAGCTCGAGGTGCTGGCGGCAAAGACACACGCCGAAAAGCAGCAGGCTGAAGCGAATTTGGCGATCATTGAGAAGTCGCGCGGTTTCGGCGGCGGTGCCATGAAGACCGAGGAGTCGATCAACAACCTGACGAAAGCTATCGAGAACCTGACGAAGCTGGAGGAGAATTTCCGCGACGAGTATGGGGCGATCACTGGCAAGGCGCGGCCGATGGCGCTTGGCGGAATCGTTGTCCGCAAGACGTTTGCCATGCTTGGCGAGAACGGGCCGGAGGCTGTGATCCCGCTGGATCGCAGGGTTGGCCTGACGGCAGAAAGTCCGATCACGATGTACAACACGTTCACGAAGAAATACAGCAAGGAGGATGCCGAGGAGCTCCTCGACCACCTTGATCGCGCCATCGTCCGGAGAGGCGTTGATATGTCTGGCAGGTCTGGTCTGCGTCGGCCTGCGCGTCGCACACCCATCAACAGCAGGATTCGCTGATATGCCACGGTCGTTTCCGGCTGACTTCACGACCGCAGCGTCGTCGAAACAGGCGCAGCCGTATTTCATACTGCAGATCGACTGGACCACCGGAACCAAATACTACCTGGATCGTCCGTCAGGTTCTTTTACTGCGACAGGGACAAGGCATCCGGCGACGATCGAAGCCCCGAAGGTTCTCGATTGGGGCGTCACGTCGATCGACCTGAAGGAGCAGCAAGTCGGAGCGGTCGATGAACGCACGATCGTACTCGAAGACAAGGCGCTGGCGGTGACGGCGATCCTGAAGGCGGCGAACCAGCAGCGTCGCATCGTCAAGGTGTGGCGCATGTTCGATACTGCCAACGTCACGTGGTCGGGCGACGCAGCCTTGATGTTCCAGGGGGCGATCAAGCCGTTCTCGTGGAAGTCGTCCGACAATAAGGTCTCGATCACGATCCAGAACCAGGCGCTCAATCTGCTCAAGTCGGTTTCGCATTCTGCGACGCGGGAAATTTTCGAGAACGTGCCCGAAGAGTACCGCGACCGTCACCTGCCGATCTGCTGGGGAAAGGCGCAGCGTGTCGAGGCGATCTGCGTTTCACGACCGTGGGAGACCACGAACCTAGAGGCGATCCCGACTGGATCAGATTCCGTAGAGATTGACATTGCGGACCATCCAGACGACATCGGCATCCCAACCGGGACGCCGATCGAGGTGTTCATCGGCCAGGATCAGTACACGGTGACCTTCACGCAGAGCTCCGATCCAGACAACGTGCCGTCCACGATGACGATGACTGGTTCGTCCGACCGCCTGATAGCATCATCCTGGCTGTACGCATGCGTGGGGACCGGATCGGGCCGCGTGGGGATCATGACCGTTGGATACGGACCAGGGCCGCGCATCGTGCCAATCGACCTGACGACTGTTGTGGCTGACGGGACGCTGGTGAAAATTTACTGCCAGACATACGCGGGCCGAACGCTTCTGGGCTGGCAGAATACCGCCGTCGCCACGATCACAAAGCCGAGCGCGCACGGATACGGGACCAGCTCTTATGACATCACGTTCGCGAACGGCACGATCAACTCCGAGATGGTTCCTGGCGATACCCTGCAGTTCTACGAGGCCGCAGCAACGCGACCATCCTACCCGCCGGGGACGATCATTCGTCCAGTCGATGCGGTCCCCTGGATTTACATTGCCAACGACTTGCCCAGCCAGGGCGTGATTCAGGTGGAGGGCTTCGGCGAGAAGATCGACGAGGCCGGAGGCGGACGGCAGGACTTCATCGTGCTGGGCAAGCTGCTCCACGACACCCTGGACGGCAGCGTCGAGGTGATCGACGTAGAGACGAACCCATTCACGGTCAACCTGAACGACAGCACGTGGGCGGCGACGCTGGGGCATAACGTCACCACGATTAACTTCGAGCAGTCGCCACGATCGACGCGGCCGGAGCTGCATAACAACCGAATCTGGGTCACGCTGTACGGCGTGGAGGACGCGGGCGATTCGACTGGTGACCTGATCACGAACCCGGTTCTGGTGCTGCTGGAGTACCTGACGAATGACCACCTGCTTGATGTGGCGGCGGCCGACGTGGACGTGTCTGGGTTCACGAGTGCAGCAGGAAACGCATCGATCACGGATCGTCGCGTGGGCTTCGCGCAGATTGAGCCGATGCGGGGGATTGATATCCTCCAGGAGATCGCCCGTCAGTGCCATTGCGTCCTGTTTTTCGACCAGGCGGACATTACGATCGCGGTGCTCGCGAACAGCAGCCCTGGAACCAGCATGACGTTCAAGACCGATCCGGTCGGGACGCCGGGGCGCGTGGATAACATCCTGGCCGGAAGCCTGGAAGAGAACGACGGGGATGTGGACGAAATCGTGTCCCGCCTGACCGGACGATGGCGCGCGTACTGGGATGATATTACTGGGAACAAGCTGATTGACATCGTGCGGAACAACGCCGCCGTGGACCTTGCGTTCGGACTGCGGGAACAGGAGATGGAAATTTTCATCTACTACAAGCGCACTGACGCAGAGGCCGAGCTGGACTTCTGGCTGACGCGATGGGCAAGGATTTTCAGGCAGGTGACGTTCGATGGATTCCTGGATGCCTTGAAGCTGCTACCCGGAGATTGGCTGTCCATGACATACACGGACTCCTACGGGAACGGCATCTATTCCGCGAAGGCGATGGAGATCACCAGGACGGAGGATAAGGGGGACGAGGGGCTGGTTGGGATCACGGCGCGATGGGCGGCGTTCACTTACTGAGCACAATACTGGAGTCACCTGTGGAATCGGTTACACGCCGTGCGCGTTTGCAGTTGCAGGCCGAGGGGAAAATGCAGCCGTCGCCGAGGCCGGTGCAGAAGCGGCCGAAGGCGCAGGATTGCAGCAAGATGCTGAAGGACGTTCGGCACGCGCTGTTCATTATTCCGCACGGCCTTGGCGACTGTGTTCTGTTCACGTCGGTCCTGATGCACCTGAAGGCGGCCTATCCGCAGCTTCGAGTGGACGTGCAGTGCAAGCGGGAATTCGCTGACGTGTTTCACGGCCTTGCGCGCACGTGGGCGCTCGACCAAGACCCAGAGGGCAACTATCAGATCCAGGACCGGGTTCCCTGGTTCATGCCCACCCAGGTCTACCACAACTGCCCGTCGAACAAGCCGGCGCGATACCTGATCGAGACGCTGGGGATCGGGCCTTCGGTGGGCATGTGCGGCTACCGGGTGACACCGAAGGAGGACCACGAGATCGCGGCGAACGGGCTCGTGGTTGGCGGGGGCCGGCGACGGGTTGGCGTGCTCATCCACCACCAGGGCCGCACGCTGGGCGAGAAGAAGAACCTGGACGAGGCCGCCATTGCCCGCGTTGTCGCCGTGGCGGCCCGCTACGGCCAGCCGGTGTTTCTATTGGACTTGGATCGCACCTCGCCATTGTCGGGCCGGGACGGCATCGATGTGCTTGATAGGCGGCATCCGGTCTGGGGCGACGACCTTGAGCCATCCCCAGGCGCGATCGCGGCGATCGCCAACCGGATGGCGTTGTGCGTCGGCATCGATTCAGGGCCGGGCCACCTCTTCGGCTGCACGGACACGCCGTCGATCATTTGCTGGACGAAGCACCACCCCATCAACCACTACGGACTGGCGCATAACGTCAGGCATCTTATCCCACAGCAGCACGAGAAGAACCTGACGGCCGGCATGGAAGGAGACCTGAAGTTCTTCCGCGACTGGTACTACTACCGGGAGTACAAAGACCTGGGCGACGAGTTGGAAACGTGCGCCAAGGAGGTGCTGGGCCACGACCGCAAGAAGCATGTGACTGTTTGCGTCCCGCAAGGCGTGGGCGACATCTTCTGGGTCTACCAGAAGCTCGCTCCCCACTACAAAACGATCTCTCTTGAGCTGGGCATGGTCAACGCCTCGAACATTGAGGACCGCAGCGTTGAAATCATGAGCATCTTCCCGCAAGTCGGTTCATGCCGGCGACGGGCCATGCCGATCGACGATTACAACGCGCTGGCAGCCAAGAAGAGCAGCTTCGCGGAGATGCAAAAGGAATGGGAGGCCGGGCCGGAGAGCGTGCTCTACTCGGCGAACAGGTTCCTCGAAGAAGGGACGCGACTGGAGGCGATTGATCCGGACGTGGAGACCATGTGGGACGTTCCGCTGTTTTACGGCGGCGCTGCCATCCCGTTTCCGAGATTCGCGACGCTGGCGATTTCTGGAGGCACGCTGAACGTCGCGCAGGTGTGGACCGTCGATCAATGGGTGGAGTACATCAGCCTGTTGTATGAGAAGTATGTGATCGACTTGCCGCTGGTCCACATCGGGGCCGAGTTCGATCGCACCGTCATGGAACAGGTGAATGCCAAGCTGACGGCGCTCGGGCATCGGACGATGATGCTTTGTAACGTGCCGTTCGCGCACAAGGTGGACGCGCTCGCGCGGGCGGACCTGCATATCGGATACCAGTCGGGGTTGAATATCCTGGCCGCCAATTTCGGCCGCCCGCAGGTCATGCTGTATTTCAATTGGCTGTCAAAGATGCGGGACTCGTGGGTCAAGCCGGGCCAGCAGTATTTCAATTGCTTCCTGTTCCGCGAGTCGCCGCAGGAGGTTGCCGCCAAGACGGTGCTTCCGTTCCGCGAGCATCGCGGTGAATGCGCGTTGCTTTCGACGTGGGGGATCGGCGATTTCCTGGCGGTCTACAGTTTCATGTCTCCGCTGGAGCGGCAGCGGGTGAATACGATTTACTGGGCCAATCGCAACCGGCACATCATGCAGGACGTGGTGGCGAAGGCGTTCCCGAACCTGTCGAAGCAGATCGAGCTGGTCAAGGAGTTTGGCGAGCCCGACACGCTGGAGTTCTGTTTCAAGAGTCTTGCGGACCTGCGGGACAAGATGCGGCGCAACGGGCGACGCATCCCCAGCGACGCAACGCTGGATGGTGCTGCTGACCTGAACATGGACGCACTTGCGAAGCAGGTGGCTTCCGGGGAGCGCATCTATCACGGCATGGGGCCACTGGCCGGTGAGCTTTCCGACATCGTGCGGTTCGAGCTGCCGAAGGATTACGTCGCCATCCATGCATACAGTCAGAACGCGCGGAAGGGGTTCCGCGACTTCACGCCTTCGGAGTGGCGGGCAGTGGTGTCTTACCTGAAGCGTCACGACCGTGTGGGCGTGGTGATTGGAACCGGGCCGTTCCGCGTCCCAGAGGAATACGTTGACGAGGAGACGCTGTTCGATCTGTCGAACCGGCTTTCCCAGACATTGGAGCTGATGGAGGTCGTGCGCGGGGCGAGCGGGTTCATTGGGTGCGCATCGGTGTTCTCGGTCCAGGCCAGCAAGCACCTGCGGGGCGAGCAGATGTATGTCAAGGCGCACCACAGCATCTGGGAGTGGTGGCGGGTGTACTACGCGCCGCAGCCGTTCCCATGCTTCCTGCACCGCGACCTGCTGTTCATGGAACAATTCGTCGAGCCTGATCCGTGGGTTCGCGGGGCGGCCAGCCTGTCGGACGGGAACCCGTTCGAGGACGACGACCGGATGCTGGAAATCTGCTCCGAGATCGAGATCGCGTACCAGTCGAACCTGCGAACCACGATCGACTACGGCCGGGACTACCGTCGCGAGTTCCTGCGTCGCGAGGGGACGCCGATCAATGCGAGGCTGAATCGGTTCCGGGCCGAGCTGGTCGAGAAATACTGCCCGAATGCGGTGCTGGACTTCGGGGCCGGGCCGGGGACGTTCATCAAGACGTGCCGGCGGAAGTGCTATGGCTGCGACGTGAACGAGCTGACGGAGCGCTGGCTGCGGCAGCGTGGAATCTGGCATGACTTCTGGCGCGACGGTTTGCCGGCCGACGCTGACGGCGTGTGCGCATGGGACGTGCTGGAGCACCTGCCTCGGCCAACCGAGTTTCTGTGGAAGGTTCCCGCCCGCAAGTACCTGTTCGTGACGATCCCGATAATCCGCGACTGGAAAAACATCCGGGCGTCGAAGCACTACAAGCCGGGTGAGCACCTGTGGTATTTCACGGACGCGGGGTTCCAGCAGTATGTCCGAACCATCGGGTTCAACGTGCTGGATGTCCGTGACGACGAGGTGAAAATCGGGAGGGAGGACGTGAAGACGTATGTGCTCCAGCGCGTCTAAGGTTGTGTCAGTTGGCGAGGCTGCGATTTGGGTCCGCGACTGGCGGGAGATGCACAAGTCGATCGTATTCACGAACGGCTGCTTCAACCTTCTGCACATCGGTCACGTCGTGTTCCTGGAGCAGGCAAGGGCGATGGGTGACAAGCTGATCGTGGCCGTGAATTCCTCGGCCAGCATGAAGCGATTGAAGGCCAGCGAGTACATCGTCCCGGAGGCCGAGCGTTGCGCCATGCTTGCGGCCCTTGAGTGCGTCGATGCCGTAGTCGTTTTCCACGGCGAACGAAGCCTGCTCGATCTGATTGCTCGCATCGCACCTGACATCCTGGTAAAAGGTAGCGAATATCGGGGACGGGATGTTCCTGGGAGCAGCCTCGTGAAAGACGTTCGTTTCGCCGAGCGGCGAGTCAACGTCACCACCAGTAAGAGACTGATGGAGATTGGCAATGCGATGCGACGTGCGCGAGCAGATCGGAAGAGCGGTCCATGTCCTTGGCGAGGTCAGGAAGCATAGGCCGGGCCTGCTGGTGATCGGCGATGTCATGCTCGACCGGCGGCTGGTCGGGACATGCACGCGGCCGAGCCCGGAGCACAATTCCATCAGTGTGTTCAAAGTGGCGACGGACGAGATTGCGCTGGGCGGGGCCGGCGCTGTGGCCGCGATGGTGTCCGCATTGAACTGTCCGACGATTCTGTTCGGATGCCTGGGCGAGGATATGGATGGCATGGAGGCGCGTCGGCTGTTGTACGCTCGCGGGATCGCCAGTATGTGCCAAATGGTCGGAAGGACCACGACCAAAACGCGGCTGGTCGATGGCCGGGGAAGGCCGTTCGCGGTTCGTGTGGACTACGACGCGACGTGCCAGCCTGGGTTCGCCAAACAGATCGTCCAGATGATTGCCGGCGACAAGATCAAGGCGGTACTGATTGCAGACTACGGGAAGGGTGTCTGCACGCCGGATATCCTTGAGGCGGCGATCTCCACGGCGATCATGCTGGGCAAGCCGGTGCTCGTCGATCCGGCGCACGGCGCTGATTGGGAGCGGTACTGCGGGGCAACGGTGCTCAAGCCGAATTATCCGGAGTGGCTCGATCACCTGTCGCGAGATGGAAGCCTGCAAGTCTCGAAGAACATCGTCGTGACGATGGGAACGGACGGCATGTCGATCCGCAGCGGGGCCGGCGGGGACGAGACGGTGGTTGGCGGCCGGGGGATTCCCCTGGCGGAGGTCGTCGATCCGTGCGGGGCCGGGGACCAGGCGCTCGTCGGGCTGGGGGCGGCGATCGCGGTGGGCGCTCCGATTTACGATGCCTGTTGCTTCGCCAATGAGCTGGCCCGCCTGTGCGTCTTGAAGCACGGCGCTGCGCCGACAACGCTTGACGAGGTGGCCGACGAGCTCGCCGATCAATTCATGGCGGCGTAAAAACGCTACCAGAAAAACCACGGCGGGTATTGTGTAGCGGAAATCTGCCGCTAAGATTTGCCGCACACGGAGGCACGCACGATGCGTTTCGCATACCTTGGATCGTTCGAGAACGACTGGGATACTGAAGCGTACATCGCGCGTGCGCTTGAGCGGGCGAAGCACACCGTCTATCGGATGCACGAGCCGGACTACACGGCCGATCGCATCGATGCCGAGTGCCGCATCTTCCAGCCGGACGTGTTCCTGTTCGCCAAGGGTCGCGTGCTCGGTGAATGGGAACCGTCGTGCGAGCGGCTGCGCCTGACGACAGACCTGCTGCGGGCAAGGTTCCGCAAGATCAGGGTGGCCTGCTGGGTGTTCGACCTGCTGGCAAAAGAGTTCGCTGACGACCGCTGGGAGTGGGCCAACAACGCGGCCAATCTGTGTGACGTGTTTTTCACGACAGACGGGTACACCGCGAAGCAGATCACGAACGCGGTGGTGCTGCGGCAGGGCGTTCCGGACGACGTGGTGACGCAGGTTCCTGGGCGGGCGTCGATTGCCAGGCCGGAATGGCAGAAGGACGTGCTGTTCCTGGGGTATCCATATCGCGATCGCGGCGAGGTCGTCGGCAGGCTGCACGCGATCTATGGCGATCGGTTCCTGCACATCAGCGATGGCGTGCGCGGGAGTGAGCTGTCCGCGCTGATGGCGAGCGTGAAGGTGGTCGTCGGACTGAACTACCCGCGTTTCGCACATTACTGGTCGAATCGCATTTACGTGGTGACTGGTCACGGCGGTTGCTTCGTCGCGCCGCTGGTGGAAGGAATGAGGGACGAGGGCTGGGTATCCGGCCTTCACTTCCTGGGGTATCGCAACGAGGAGGGCATGTTCAAGGGCATCAATCACCTGCTCAACCACGGCGCAAAGCGGGAACGCATCCGGGCCGCCGGGCAAGAGCACGCAAAGCGGTTCACATACGATGCCCGCGTTCAATTCATGGTCGATCGCCTGCGGAGCATCGGATGAAATCGTTCATCGTCACAGGTCATGGACGATCCGGAACGCGGTTCCTGGCGAAGACGCTGGATCGCGCCAAGGATTGGAACGTGGCGCACGAGCCGAACCAGGACATGCACCTGGAGTCGGTCAGTGGCCGGTTCGAGGAGCGACTGCGCAGCGATCAGTGGGAAGGCTACGGCGAGTGCAACTCGTTCCTGCTGTACACGTTCCGTCACATCGCTGTCGATCGTCGAGCGATCATCGTCCGCGATCCCCACGAGATTGCTGTGTCGATGGCGAACGTAGGCCATGCTCCGAACGCCGTGTTCGCTGATCACCTGGCGTCGTCCCTGGCGATCATCGACGACGCGCTCGAAGCTGATAGCAGCACGAAGCTGATCCGGTTCGACCAGATGACGTGCCACGGAGATTATCTGCTGACGGTCGCGAAGTGGCTGGGGGTGAGACTGGACGCGGCGGAGCTGTGCTTCAATAAGGACAATTCTGCTGGCCGCGATCGCGTGGTTTCATTCGGCGATTTCGACACATACACGAGAGACTTGATCGAGCGGCCGTGCCGCTGGTTCCGTCAGAAGTACGGCTGGGCGTTTGGGCATCGACCATTTAACGACCGCGAGTTGGAAAAGGACGCAGGCGCACGATGAAGAATATAGCAGTCATTCAATGTGCCGACACCGGGCCGGTCGAGAGCCTGGCGCTGATGCTGGAGACGGTTGGACTCGAACCGCGAATTCCGGACGCACGCCTTCGAGATCGCCTGGTTGGCCTGGGCTGCGATACGGTTTGCGATCCAGCCGGACTTGTGTCCGGCATGGGGTACGATCCGCTGCACATCGAAACCATCGGGGTTGACGGTCTGATCGTGGACGCGTCGGTGCTGTTTGAAATCAAGGCGCACCGCAACGGGCCGCTGATTTGGAAGGAGTGGCCGACGCTGAAGAGCCGCACGATCTGGTATCGGATCAACGGTGGCAAGCCGGAGATCACGGAGCGTGGCGGCGACGAGATCAACATCCCATGCCCGATTCTGACTCCGAACCTGTGGTATGGCTGCAATCCCCTGGACATCGACCTGGGCGACAAGGCGGACTCGCGTTTCCACGACGCCAACTGGGGCGGGCAGGCATACGCGATGTGGCCTCCGTTTGTTCGGGCCGGCGATTACTACGCGCGTGAACGCGGAGACTCGTACAGCGATCCTGTGTGCCTGATCCACGGCGTCGCGGGATGGGGGTATGGCAACTGCGTGGACAAGGTCCGCACGCTGGGCGTGAAGTTCTACGGGTCGCACGGTTCCCCAGACGGCCTTGTGCAGCACAGCGACGTTCCGGAGCTGCTGTCGAAAGCCTTGTGCATGGTCCACCTCAAGTCGAACGATTGCCCAGGCTATTCGATGTACGAGGCGATCTGCGCCGGATGCCCGCTGGTGATTCCGCGTCGGCTGATCCGCCGGATGAAAATGCAGGAGCTGTTCGTTCCTGACGCGACTTGCCTGGTGTGGGATCAGGAGGGCGACGATTACGGACGGGGGCCGCACGATCCGGACGAGATCGCCGAGGAGATCAAGGTCTGCATCGATCGACTTCGCGATCCAGAGCTGAACCGAACGATCGGCACGAACGCCCGCGTCCGCCTCGATCGCATCATGTGGAATGCGCGACGCGATGGCCTGGGGTTCGCCAATTGGCTGCATTCAGTCGGGATCGTGTGGTAATGGAAGTCGTTGGAGCGATGAAGGTCCGTGTCCTACGGGCCGAGGATGGAAGCCTGTTCGTTGGGCTGGCCGTTCCGGAGAAACACACGTCGGGCCTATGGACCGTGGAGGAGTTGCATTTCATCGACGACGGGTCTGTGGTTCTTAGAAAGCTGTTTGAGATAATTCGAGACGCCGAACAATGACAACACCGAAAATCTGTGCGTTCACCTCGGTCTGCGAGGAGGATCGCGTCTGGCTTGACCAGTATTTCGCCGAGGTCGAGCGGTTGGCCATGCCGTTCGTCATGCACCTCGATCGCTGCTCCGCCGACACGATCGCCCGCGTCACCGGACACAGGCTGTGCGTGGGCCACACGCGGCAGGACGATCCGCGACGCGAGTTCCAGGAGTGGGACAAGCAGGCAATGTTCAACCTGATCCAAAGCAGGACCGGGGACCAGGCGTTCGATTGGGCGATGGCGTGGGACGTTGACGAGACGTGGCTGCGCGACTTCACGGCACTTACGGGACTGCTCCGAACATGTCAGGCGCATCAGGTCGATGTTCCCTGGGTGAACCTGTGGGGCGATTCGCGGCATCTGCGAGTCGATGGCCTTTTCAAGAGCGGTCACAGGGTCAAGTTCCTGACCATGCGGAACCATTGGCGATTTGACCACCCTATCACGAATGGACCGAAGGCGTTGAATGTCCCTGACGAGCAGTTCGTCACCGAGAAGATGCCGATCACGTGCATCCATTGGGGGATGATGACGAAGGAGCTGCGCCTGCTTCACAAGGAGAGGTGGGATCGCATTTACACGGCCGCTGTCGGGAACAATCCATACGGGTTCTGGAATTTCGCGCTCGATGAATCGGTGGCTGCTGATGTCGTCGAGCACGACCTGTTCTGAGAGGTGCATCGATGCCGACGTTTGATCAGGTGTACGACGTGGTTCCCACCGGGTGGCTGACTCGCCCGGAGGCGAAGCTGCTGTGGGATGTCGCGTCCGAAGCAACGCGGGTCATGGAGATCGGCTGCTACTTCGGTCGTTCGGCATGCGTTCTTGCCGGGGCGTTGTCGCAGCGGGACAACACGTTCCTGTACCTCGTGGACCCTTATGGGAAGTTTCCGGACGGGCATCATTTCACAAGCGAGCCGGAGTGCCTTGTTCGCGCCGAGAAGGCGATCGCCAGCACTCGCGACGCGGTCCTGCGCTGGCTTCCCCCGACGCGGTTCAAGTTCCTTGAGATGCCGGAGGCCGCAGCGTTCGCACTGCCAGACGTGATCGCGAACCTCGATCTGGTCTACAACGACGGGGATCACAGCTATCAGGGGACGCGCGGGGCGTCCGAGCGGTGGAAAACCAGGCTTTCTCCGAACGGCCTGATGATGTTCCATGATTACAGCAACGAGGGCGGCGGACTCGAGGTCAAGAAGGCCGTCGAGGACGTGGACGGCCTGTTCCTTCGGGACCGCGTCGAGACGATGGCTGTTTTCGAGGTGCATTTATGAACGTCACCGGGATTCACCTGCTGAACGAATCGCGCGACGGCCGGGCGTGGGTGGTTGTCCGTGTCGAGATCGACGGCGTGTGGCGGGAAGCCATGCGTGAGCCAATCGACGGCGTGTTCAGCCATATCATCGAGGAGAGCGGCCTGCGGTTCCTGGCGTCGCACAACTGTCCGGTTTGCGGAGGCGAAGCCCAGATGCGTTGCCGCTGCATGCTTGCCGATTCCGTCTGCTCGCTGGGTCATCATTGGCATATCTGCCCGGTCCACCATCTGGTCGTTGTTGGCGAGTCGAATCACGCCGCGCCGATGGATCAGTGTTCCTGTAAGCAAGAGGCTGCAAAATGAACAGCGTATTCACGCGGGAGCGTAAGCGCTCCAGGCGTCCTGGATTTTCGCGCGGGGCCGGTTCCGAATTGCGGGAGCGCGTCCAGGTGAATCAGACACCTCCCGCGCGCGAGGGCATGTGCGTGATCGGGCGCGCGGACGCGAGCGGGTTGGCGGCCATGACATTCGACTTCTGTAAGGCGATGCGTCCGGAGCGGGCGTTGATCGTCAACTGCAGCTCACGCGGGCGCACGCACGCGGAGCACATCGCCTGCGACGATGTGCTGCTCGTCGAGATGGATGACCTGGCGAATGAGAAGGTGCTCGATCGGTTCCTGAAGGGGATGAAATACGTCGTCGGCTTCGAGACCTTCTACCGGAAGGACGTGCTCAAGTTCGCGGCGGCGCGGAACGTGGGAACGGTGCTGTTTCCGATGTGGGAATGCACCGGGGCCGAGTACGAGGCGTGCGACGCGATGGTCTGCGTGACGGACAAGGACGCTGCCTACTACACGGACGGCATCCGGATCGACTGGCCGATGGGCAACGGGTTCGTCCACCCTCGAAAGCAGAATCCGCCGGAGGTGTTTCTGCACAACGGAGGCACGTTCGGCTATCACGGCCGCAACAACACGAAGGAGGTCGTGCAGGCCAGCAAGGCGCTGAAAGGCACGGACGCCGAGGTGTTCGTGCGGTCGATCGAAGAGCCCGAACCGGGGTGGCGCGACGACAACGAGAACTGCCATTGGCGGGTCGAATGCATCCCCCGGAAGGAGCTTTACGAGGGGGCCGACGTGTTCGTGTTCCCGACCGGCATCAGCGGCCTGTGCCTGCCGTTGCTGGAGGCGGCCTTCCTGGGCATCCCGTCGATCGTCATGGACCTGCCCCAATTCCGGGCCTGGCCGGAGGAGCTCAAGCTCCGGCCGGCGAAGGTGGAGGCCATCCCCATCGGGTTCCGGGCGGTTGAATACCACCGTCCCGATCCTGGCGAACTAGGCGCAATGCTCCGGGCCTTGGCGGACGGGAAGCTAGTTCCGGCCCCACCCCCGCCTCCGCCCACGTGGCGGGCCTTTACGGCGTCCTGGGAGGCCAAGGTCGAGAGCCGTTTCTAACCCCCCTATTTTGACACGAGGTGCTAGCGTGGCGGACCCCATCGTCAACCTGCGGGCCGATCGTCATATCCCGGTCGCGGTCCCCAAGCTGGACCACGGCGAGGCCGAGGCGGTGGCCGATTGCGTCCGTCGCGGGTGGATCAGCCAGGGGCCGAAGGTGGCCGAGTTCGAGCGGGAGTTCGCGGCGTCGCACGGAAAGGCGTTCGGCGTCGCCTGCCACAGCGGGACGGCGGCGTTGAACCTGGCGCTGACGGCGGCCGGGATCGCCAAGCACGAGCGGGTTATCTGCCCGACGCTGACGATGGTTGCCGTGCCGAATGCGATCCGTTACGTGGACGCGATTCCGGTCTTCGTGGATAGCGAGCCCTGGACCGGCAACATGGACCCAGAGCTGACGCTGCACGCGATCCGCGAGACGCGGGCCAGGGCGGTGATCGTGCCGCACCTGTACGGCGCTCCAGCGGAGGCCGCCGTCGCGGTCGCGAATGCCTTCAAGGACTGCTTGCATCCGACCTTGATTGAGGACTGCGCCGAGGCGCATTACGCGACGGACACGAACGGCGATCCGGTTGGATCGCACAGTCGGTTCGCGACGTTCAGCTTTTACTCGAACAAGATCATCTGCTGCGGCGAGGGCGGCATGGTGATTACGAACAGCGAGCCGGCTGCGAATGCCCTGCGATCGCTGCGGGCGCACGCATTCTCGCCGGAGACGCATTTCACGCACACCGGGCTGGCTTACGGCGATCGCATGACAGACATGCAGGCGGCGGTTGGACTGGTTCAGCACCGCAACCGGGGAAGCATCCTACGGCATCGCGATCGCCTGGCGTTCCACTACTACCAGAACATCCCGGATCGGTTCCTGTGGGGCCGCGATCCGTGCGTTCACAGCGGGACCAATCCACCGAAGGGCCGCGAGGTGTGGTGGGTCATGCCGATCCGCACGAAGTCGAAAGAGGAGCGGGACGAGCTGCGCAACTTGCTGGCACAGAACGGCATCGAGACGCGAACGTTCTTCGTGCCGATGCACAGGCAGGTTCACCTCAAGCAGCACGCTTTCGGCCAGAGCTTCCCGACAGCGGACAAGCTGGCAGACGAGGGGCTGTACCTTCCGCTGCATTGCATGATGGACCTGGACGATGTGGATTACATTTGCAGCACGATCAAAAGGAGCTTCAATTGAAAACGTTCCCGATGTCCGACGGGTTCTCGTCGCAATCCGTCGAGTGGTACGACGCGATCCACAGCGGAAAGTCTTACGAGGCAGAGGCTGAATGGATTCTCCACAAGCTCAACTCGGCCAGCAAAAAACCGCAGGTTTCGATGATCGAGTACGGCTGCGGGACCGGGCGGTACACAAGTCTGTTCGTCGATCGCGGACTGCGCATTACGGCCGTCGATCCGTCGCAATCAATGCTGAATAAGTGCTTCGAGGCGTGCCGGCGATCGGACCCAAGCGCCGGAACCGTTCGCGAGGTCGTCGGCAGCTTGACCGACCTGAAGGAGCTGGGGGCGCATACGTGCGGCGTCGCCCTGTTCAACGTGCTGGGTTACGCGGCGGCCGGCGGCAACCTGGGCCTATGCCTGCACACGTTCCGCCGGAACCTGGCGACGGGCGGAATCGTCGCGTTCGACTACGTGAACCTTGCGTGCGCCGTCGCCAACCTTCGGCCTTACGAGTGCCGTCAACTGCTTATGCACGACAGCAAACCTGGCTACGACGGTTCGGAGACCATACGCGGGCGCGTGCTCACGCGCGAGGTCCACAAGCGGTTTGATCCGCATGACAATTCGCTGGTGTACATCATTCGGTACGCGGAACGCGACGCGGAGGAATGGTACGAGCGTCACGAGGTCCAGGTATTCTCGCCTCGCGAGGTAGAACACGCATTGCACAACGCCGGGTTCCGCGACATAACCACCGTGCCGGCGTACACGACGTCTGCTCGCGTGACGGATCGCGACTTCTACTGCTTCACGATGGCGAGGGCCGGGTAGATGGGACGGAGGCCGCTGTATCAAGACCCACAGGTCGCGCACATCAGGATGGAGCGCGACCTGTGGGAACGCCTGGCTGGCGAGGCGTCGCGGCGTCGGATGCCGGTCAACGCGCTTGTTCGCCAAGCTGTTTTGAACGAGCTCGCAAGGCTGCGACGCGCCGATTCGAGCAGTCGAGGCATAGCTCGCGGCGGACGTGCGGGACTCCATCGGGCATCGCAACCACGTGGAAAACGGACAGCAAAATCGGCTTCCCGCAATCGCCGCATTCGCTAGTCAGCCTGACGCGCCGCTTGCTTTCTGGCATGGACCTCCTCCCGGTCAACGGTGACATCTTTCGGCGCTTCGATGCCGAGTTTGGTCCGGCCGTGAATTGACTTGACGACCTGGATGACGATCCGGCCTCCGTCGATCATGACCTTCTCGCCGTCGTTTCTGCTTATCGCCAACATGGGGTGGTTCCTTCCTGGTTGATGGGGTGACTGGTAATCAGGCTTCGCTCGGATCGTATCCCGGCCCGTCCTCGTCGGGATCGTGGGCCGGCTGCTTCTTTTTGCCGGCCTTCTTCTTGCCGGCCGGCGCTGCTTCCTTGACGGACTCCTTTGTCGCGGCCGGGGAAACGTCGGCCGGCAGCAAGTCGCCTGTTCCGATCATCCCGTCGTCCTCGTACCCGCCCGCGTCCTGGTTGTGGTCTTCGGGCGACGGCTGATCGATTCCGTCCTCCATGTTCTCCGGGTGGAATTCGGCGACGACCTCCGACGCCTCGATCTCCGTTTCGTTATCGCCCGGCGGCGACAGCAGGCGCTTGTACTCGATCTGGGCCGCCCGCAACTGTCGCGAGTTCTCGGCTTCCGATCGCGCCAGCTCCAGGGCGTTGTTGCGAATCGCCAGCAGGTCCGCGCCGGCCAGCTCACAATGCACGACATAAATCTTCGTCGGCTTGCCTTCCGGTTCGACTGTCATGGGGCGAATCACAAGCTGCATCGGCAAGCCGCGCAGCACGCCGCCGGTCAACTGATGGATGTGCATCAGGCTGCCGACGAGCTGGTTCGCCGTGTACCACGACGTGGTGCGGAATTTGTAGACCCCACCCCATCGCGCCACGTTGGCGGCGATCATGCAGTTAAAGACGCTGTGCAGCTTGAAGATTTTCACCCCCTTGGGATTCACGAGGTCCGCATACTCTTCTCGCCACGGTTCCTCTCGCGGTTCCGGCAGAAACTTGAACGTCTTCGGATCGCCGAACCAGACCACGGTCTTGCCATCGCTGCGGGCCGCCACCTTGCGGCCGGCGTACCAGACGTATCGGGCCTGGATGATGTCCTCGATGTCGTTCGAGCAGACCATGATCGGCAGCCTCCGCAGCTTGCCGTCCTCGTCGCCAAACTTCCGCGCCACCAGGGCTGCCATCAGCTCGGTATCCGGGGACAGGTCTCCGGCGGCCGTCCGGTTGAGCCCGGTGATGATGAAGTGGTCCAGCTTCTTCGGCGCGCGCCAGGTTCCGCCGCCCTTCGATTGGCGAACCTGCTCGTCCTTGCCGCCGATCTTGATCTTCCCCAGCTCGGCGACGCGGGGGGCTGTCACGAGGTCGAATAATCCCATTGCATCCTCACTTTCTGACGTATTTGCAGCTCGAATGGTATCCGCACCATTTGGCGCTGCAGTACCACGATCCTCGCGGGGCCGGCGCGAACACGCCGGACTGAATACCCGCAACAACTACGTTCACATGGTTCGCGAGAATTTGGAAGTCTTGCTGATCCCTGGTCGTGACAAGCGGCGTGTGGGCGATCGCCTTCTCGGAGTAGACCGAAACGTCTAGCACCAGCGACTCCGGAACCTTGCCGATCAGCCTCGCGGCGGCTGCGGCGTAGACCGTCAACTGGATCGATTCGTCGGCTTCCTTCTGCTGCTTCGCGCGGGTGGTCGTCTTGAAATCGACGACGCGCTGCTGGTCGTCGATCAGGTCCACGACGCCGAGGATGTCGTGGCTGCGTTTTGGCAGCGGGATCGTCACGGCCTGCTCGGTCATGATAGGCTGATACATCGGGGCCACGATGATCGCGTGGTGGACGGCCAACTGCGCAGTCTTGTCGATCGCCTTGCCGACAGCCTTATCCAGCGAACCGTCGTCCTCGGTCAGGTGGACCCCCTGCTCTTCGACGCGGGCCTGCATCGCGGCAACCGACGCGTCCCGGATGTCGGACGGCGCAAGGTCTTCGTGGCTGTCGATCTTCTGTGCGAAGTTCAGCGATGCGCCGGCGTGGACTCCGGTTCCGACGTGGGCCGCGATGCCTGGCGGCCGGATGTCCCCATCGATGTAGCGGCGTCGCCATGCCTCGCCGCATCGCGTGTAGGTCTGGATTTGCGACGGACTGATGTGCGGGCGTTCGATCTCGTCTGTCATGCGGCACACGCTTTGCTAAGGGACGGTCGGGGTTCAACGCCTATTGAGGAGACAACCATTCTCGCTACCACAAATCCTGACGGCTTGATCAGGCATTCGCGGCCCCCTTCTTGTAACGGACCAGTTTCGGGAAGAGGTCTTTGACGTAGTCCTTCTTCGCGCCGGAATCGCTGGGGACCATATTCTCCAGGCCGAACGGCGGGAAGTCGCCGTGCTTGTGTTTGTAGAGCGCCAACGCCTGCTGGTAGGTTTTGGGCTGCTTCGCGTTCGCGCACGCGTACAGCACGCTGTCCCACTGCTTCTGATCTTGCGACTTCATCGACTTCTTCTTTGGCTTGTGGACGTTGCCGGTCTGTGGCTTGAGCGTGCCGTTGACCTGCACCACAAGACGCAGCGTCCGCTTGTGCTCGTGACCGCATTTCCAACACTTCGGACCCTTCTTGCGGACTGCTCGACACTTGGGACAGATAATCGGTTCCGGTTCGCCCTTGCCCTCGTTGATCGCGGCCTTCTTCTTCTTTTCGATCTCCACATCCGTATCGCCCAGCTCCCAGGCGCGATCCTGGTTCAAGCTGCCGAACCGATGGAAGTTGCCGCCGTGGTCCTGGAGCGTGACGTGCTGCAGTCCAGGATACGATCGCAGCAATCGACCGCCAGCCTGCAGGTAGTTGCTGAGCGCTCCGAACACGGTGGCGAACACGCAATGTCCCAGCCAGGGGAGGTCAACGCCTTCTCGCATCACGAACCGATTGCAGATGATCTTGATCTTGCCCTCGCGGCTGCCGTTGATGATGTCCTCGCGTTCGCTGTCCGGCGTCTCGGCTTCGATGTGGGCGGCGGCGATCCCGCGACGATTGAACTGCTCGACGAACCACCGCGACTCCTTGACGCCTGGGGCGAACAGGATCGTCGGGCGCATCTCGTAATTCAGCTTCAGCAGGTTGTCGTACACGCGTCCGAAGATCGACTGCACCATGATCTTCTTTGTCACGTCGTTGTAGGAGAATTCCCCGACCGCGTTCTTCTTGACGTGCCGCATGTCCGGTTCGTCCGGGCCGAAGGTATGGCACGGCACGTGCGCGCCGCACGCGCGAAGGCTGCTATTCGTTCCGGCGATGATCAGCTTCTGACATCCGATCAGGTCAACCGGCGTCGCCGTTATGCGGCACACCTTGGCCCCTGCCTCCAGGTGCGTCTTTATGATCTTCATGGCGATCGGCGATCGGCCGACTCCGTGCGCCTCGTCGATGATCGCCAGCTTGCAGTTGTGCAGCTCCCACTGCTCCCGTTTGAAAACGCGGGACTCCTCCGTCAGCAAGGAGGATATCTGAACCGCCTTCTGGATTTCAGCCGCGTGGCCCGACGCGCGGACGCCGTAGTCGATGCCGGCGGCCGAGAACGCTTTACCGGCCTGGGTGACAAGCAGGCGGCGGTTCGTGTACAAGACCGAGCCGTCGCCACCCTCGTAGAAATCGCGCACGAGGTCTGTTGCCATCAGCGACTTGCCGCCCCCGGTCGGGGTGACGAGGCACACGTCGTCAAACCCGGAGGAAAAGGCGGCATGCACGTCCGCGACGCCTTGCACCTGATGCGGCCAGCGCGGTGTATCGTCGGTCATATCGCGTCCTCTGCGAAAGTCGCGCCGGCCTGGGCGAGCTGGATGTACCGACAGCATCGCCCGGCCGGGCGCGAGACACTATGCACGCTGGTTGGGCGGCACGATCTTCTTCCATGCGCCGATCGCCTTGAAGGCCACGTCCAGCTTATCCTTGACGCCGCGAGAATGAACGCTGGGGCCGCCCAGGATTGCGTCGGCCTTGCTGACGAGCCTGATGACTTCGCCGATCCGGTTCTCCATCTCGGTGAACGAGACCTTCGTGGTCGTGGACGGTTCCTCCTTGTGGGCCTTCACCTTCTTGCCCTTGCCGGGCAGCTTGAGGCCGGCTGACTTGGCGACGTCCTTCATCGTGGACATGCCGCCGGAGACAGCCTTGGCGAACTGCTTGATTTCGACCGGCTGCAACGTCGCCAGCCAGGCCACGTCCTCCTTGCTGGTCTTGATCAGCTTCTTGAGGATCGCCTCCTGCAGTTCCGGCGCGGCCGCGAAGATGACGCCGAGCTGTTCGGCATACTTGCCGGCCATGCGGACCTTGCCGGGGCTGACGCCAAACTCCTCGGCAACCTGCTCGGCGGTGCTCTTCTTGGGTTCCTCCGGCGGCGGAGCGGCGGCGGCCTTCCCCTTCTTGCCCTTGGCCGGCTTCGGTTCCGGTTCCTCGGCCTTGGCCGGGCCGGCTTCCGGGCGGCCCACAGGCTTTTTGCGCTCGTTGTAGACGACGCCGAGCACCAAGTCGGCCTGCTCCTTGTTCCAGTTGCGGCGGTAGTGCTGATTGCCCCACATCCATTCAAAGACTGCGGCGCGATCGTCGAAGTTCATCTTCCGGACGGTGAACGGAATCTCGTCCTCGACGCACAGCTCGTAACGGTTGTGGCCGTCCACGATCGTGGTCCCGTCGCCGTGGTTCCCCCAGACGATGATCGCCTCGCGGCAGCCTTCGTCCTGTAGGGATTGCCGCAAGCCTTGGCGTTCTTCAGCGGCCAGCGACGGCAGCAGGGATTTGAGCTCCGGGTCGATCGTCAACTTCGGCAGCTTGCTCTTTCCCACAACGAACCTCCTTGCTTTGAAAAATGGCGAGACGGCCCTTCCCCTGGACAGAGGCACGGCGTGCGCAGAACGCGCGTCGATAGGGCCGTCTCGCTTGTGCGGGTCATTCGCCGTGCCTCGGTGGTTTGTCCAGGTCGGGCCAATAATAAGTGGTAGCGGAAATCTTGTCAAACCCGCGTTGAAAATAATTTCGGGTAGCGTATATTGTTTCGGCCTGGACAAAATATTGGCACGTTACTGATCTCCATTCACGACAGTATCAATTAGTCAAATCTTGACACATTGATACTGATCCAAGGAGGCGACGCATGAGAGCGTTGACGGTGTGCGAGCCGTTCGCGACGTTGATCTGCACGCCGGAGGCCGATCTTCCGGCCGGCGTCATGCAGAAGCGAATCGAGAACCGGACGTGGCACATGAACTATCGCGGGCCGCTGGCGATTCACGCGGGCAAGAGTCGCCAGTGGATTGTCACGTCGCACGGCGATCGGTACACGGACCTGCGATTCAACCTGCCGATCTCCAGCATGACGTTCGGGGCCGTGCTGGGCCTGGCGGTGGTCGAGGACTGCCTGCACGTTGAGCAGATTCGGAGCGGGGTTGCCGATCAACGCTATCCGTGGATCAAGACACACCAGCACACGGTCGGGCCGTACTGCATAGTTCTTTCGCGGGCGGTCAGGGCCAGCACGCCAATCCAGCACCGTGGTTTCCAGTCGCTGTTCGACGTGCCGGATAGGCTGCTCGCCGCTGATCCTGTGCTTGCCAAATGGATGAAGGAGAATTGCTGATGAAAGGACCGCTCAAATATCACGGCGGCAAGGCAGACCTCGCGTCCTGGATTCTGTCTCACGCGCCGCCGCGCGTGCGGAACCCGAACAAGCCTGATCCGAAAGACCCAGGCTATCTGCACTACGTAGAGCCGTACTTCGGCGGCGGGCAGGTGCTGTTCGCCAACGATCCGGAAGGGATTAGCGAAGTCGTCAACGACATCAACGGCGATCTGGTCAACTTCTGGAACGTGCTGCGATGCCCGACAGAAACCAAGAAGCTGCAGCGATACGTCGAGGCCACTCCGTTCTCGCAGGACTTGTTCGAGTCGATTGGACCTGACCTTGGATCGCCGTTCCCCGTTGATAGGGCGTGGAGGTTCTTCGTCCGCTGCCGGCAGTCGTTGGCGGGCCGCATGAGCAGCTTCACCGGGATAACAAAAACGCGGACGCGACGCGGGATGAACAACGAGGTATCCGCGTGGCTGTCGTCCATCGAAGGCTTGCCGGAGGTTCACGCGAGGTTGAAACGCGTGCTGATCCTGAACGACGAGGCGGTCAGCGTGATCGCCAAGCAGGACGGGCCGCGAACGTGGTTCTACCTGGACCCTCCCTACCTCCAGGAAACCCGCAAGTCTCCGAACGTCTACGCGCACGAGATGACTGAACAGCAGCACCGCGTCCTGCTCGAAACGCTGACGATGATCGAGGGCCGGTTCGCGTTGTCGGGCTATCGCTCGAAGCTGTACGACGCCTATGCCAAGGCGAACAAGTGGCGACGGGTGGAGAAGCGGATCAACAATCACGCGGCGGGTGGTAAAACGAAGCGGATTATGACCGAATGCCTTTACATGAACTACTGAGGTGTCCTGTGGGAGCAAGAAGGAATGTCTGTGAATTCGATCGCAGCTATTTCCGCAACATCGACACAGAACCCAAAGCGTACTGGCTCGGATTTTTAATGGCTGATGGGTGTGTGTCTGATAGAGCAAGGTCTGGCGCTTTGCAGTTGCATGTTCATCTCCAGAAGTCCGACAAGGGGCACTTACAGAAGTTCCACGATGCGATTGGGTCATCGAACAAGATACACGACTGCCAAGCAAGCGTCAGATCGTCGCACAGCTCTGACTTTTTGTGCAACGACTTGATTCGCTGGGGATGCACCCCAAGGAAAAGCCTGACGCTGGAATACCCGGCCGGCATGCCTTGCGAAATGGACGGTCATTTCATACGGGGCTATTTCGACGGAGACGGTAGTGCATCAGTTGTTGGCAGGAGGCTATTTCTTCATTTCGTTGGGACTCCGAAATTCCTGTCAGCAATACTCGACAGGATCGGCTTGCCGGAAAAGAAATTAACAATACGGGGACCGATCGGACACCTAAGTATTGCGTCACGATCGGCATGTAGGATGTTTGCTGATATGGCATACAGTGGGGCGAGCGTGTGGCTTGAAAGAAAGCGCAGCAAAGTCGAGGCTGGATTAAGAATGCCATCTGGTCGGATGTATTCGAGCGGTGCTTTTTACGATCGTTCCGCAGACGCTGGGAATTACTGATGAACCGAGCCCTACCCGTTGACCGCCTGCGGCGCTACTTCCTGATGGGGACGCCATCCCTGTCGGAGGAGGCGATCGCGTGCGCCCACGAGGAGAGGGCATTCGCGGCCAGCCTCGTGCTGGCCGGCGGCAGCGAACCCAAGCGGGTGGCGGAGGTCATGCGGATATACCGTCGCGCCCGCGTGCGCTTGGAGGCCGCCGAGGACCGCCGTCGCAAGAGGAGGGGCCAACGTGGATAACGGACTGCAGGAAGGCATCTACCGTCGCGTGGTTCGCATCCTGGGCGACAAGGGGCTGGTCCCCAAGTACCCGATGGTCCCGAACCACACGCTGCGGGTGTTGCTTGCCCGGCGGCTGATGCAAGTGACGCTGAAGCTGATCGAGGCGATGGGCGTCAAGGTGCGGTGCAAGGTGGAGGGCCAGCAGGTATCGCCTTGGCTATTCGTCAGCAAGAACGCGACGTGGACGGCGATCGAGTTGGACAGGGCATCGCGTGGGAGCAGGCACGATCCGGTTCCGCTTGCGCCGCTGGTGACGACGAACGCAGAGCTGCTGACGGTCGGGCTGGGGATCATGGCGGCCTGCGGGGTTCCGGACGATCGGCCGCTTACGATGATCGACGAGGCGCGGGTGAAGGAGCTGCTTGTCAAGTGACAACAGTATAAATTAGTCAAATCTTAGCACATTGATACTGACATGCCGACGATCGCTAAAAAACCAGTCATCCGCCGCATCGGACAGATGAACGTGAAGATCGACGCCGATGGGGTTCATATTCGCGGCTTCCGCAGGCGGCGGTGGCTGACTGTCACCTGGCGGGAGGTCGCGAAGAAGGCGATCCAGAACAGCATGCCGGAAGAGAAGCGGAACTGGACCGAGGAGCAATGGGACAACTGCCTCAAGATGATTGGAGCGAAGTGATGGCGTGGCAGTCTATTCGGTCACGCGGTAAAATGCGGGCCGGCGAGGTGTCGTTACCACCGCGCCGGCCCTCACCATACTGCAACCTGAAAGGAGGCTGCGTCATGGCTGCTTCTCAGCCTATGCCACCGTTCCCGTCTATTCAAGGCGTCGAGTTCCGGGCGGTTGTTGGATTCCCTGGATATTGCGTAGGAGACGACGGATCGGTTTGGAGCTGCTGGCGTAATGGAGGAAATGACCGAACAGGGCAGGTGATGACGGGGACATGGAAGAGGCTTTGCGGATGGGTAGACAAACGTCGTGGAAAGGATGATGGGTATCGCAAGGTTGGGCTGATGCGAAACGGGAGGCTGTTCAAAAGAAAAACACATCAGGTCGTTCTTGAGGCGTTCGTCGGGCCGTGTCCGGAAGGAATGCAGTGCCGACACCTCGACGACAATAAGTCGAACGTCAGACTTGCCAATCTCTCCTGGGGGACGTGTCAGCAAAACGCCGACGATCGAATACGCAATGGACTGACTCCAACTGGAAACAGGCAGGGTCGCGCTAAGCTGCGCGAGGAAGATATTCCATCGGCAAGGAAGATGCTTGACGACGGCCTATCAGAGCGAAAGGTTGCCTCGGCATTTGGAGTCTCCAAGGGAGCGATACGGTCGATGAAGATTGGCAAGACGTGGAAGTGCGTTCCGAAAACAGGAGTGATCTAAATGGGAAAAACGAGCATTGGCTGGTGTGATCACAGCATCAATCCGCTTCGCGCCCGCGACAAGTCAACAGGCAAGGTCGGTCACTACTGCGAGAAGGTCGCGAGCGGGTGCGCACACTGCTACGCCTCCGATCTTCAACAGCGGTTTGGAATGCCTGCGTTCGGCAGCGGACAAAAGCGCGATCAGGTCGAGCTGTTCCTTGACGACGGGAAACTGAAGGAGGTCCGCCGCCGCAAAAAACCGACGCGGTATTTCTGGTGTGACATGACGGACCTGTTCGGGGATTGGGTCAAGCCTGAATGGATCGAGTGGTGCTTCGAGACGATGCTGGCGACGCCGCAGCATACACACTTGCTGCTCACGAAGCGGCCCCAGAACGTCCGTAAGATCTGGCCGAAGTGGACGCTGCGTGGACACGATCACGCGACCGAGCCGCTGCACATGAGAAATGTGTGGCTGGGGACTTCGGTCGCAACGCAGCACGATGCCGAGGAGATGATTCCGCGACTGGTTGAAAACGAGGGCCGGGCTGGAGTGCTGTTCGTAAGTTACGAGCCTGCAATCAACCGGGTGGACTTCTCGTCGTGGCTGGGCATTGAACAGGGACGCAACAGAGAGTGGCGTCGAAAGACGGACGTGCCGTCAAGGCCGGCTATCCAATGGATTGTGGTTGGCGCGGAAAGCGGAGGGAATCGTCGGCCGTGCAACATCGACTGGATCGTTGATACTGTGCGTCAATGCCAGGCGGCAGGAGTCGCATGCTACGTCAAGCAGGACAGCGGTTTGCATCCCGGCCAGCAGGGTAGACTGCCGGCCCATATCTGGAACGTGAAGGAATTCCCGGTGACGGCATGACCACCCCCACGAACGCCGAGCTATGGGAGATGCTGGACACGGACGCGGAGACGTTCACGCTGCCGCGCGCCGCCGTCAAGGAGCTGTGCGAGCTTCGGGCCGAGGTGATCTCGCTGAAGGAGTTGGAGGCGTCGATGATCGACCGCGTGGAGATCGCCAGGATGGAACGTGACAACGCTGTGAACATCGCGGTCGCGGAGGTGCAGTCTGTGATCGGAAACCTGCGTGGCCGGATCGTGCGGATGCTGACGATCGCGGGCAAGTACGCGCATCCGGGCGTGAACCTGGGAGCGCACTCGCTGGCGTGCGTGATCATCCGGGCCGGCAAGGAGGACTGAATATGGCGAACCACGTTGTCCGAGTCTGCACGCTTTGCTTTTCTAAAATCGTCATGGACGCAGCCGAAATGGGTGGCCGAAGGTGCAGTGTGTGTGGCTGCTATCGACTGTACAAATCGGAAACGATGTCACTTGACGAATACGCTGATTTCATCGCGCCGAAGAAGAGCGTCGTGCCGTCCACATACATTACCTGCCCAAAATGCGGCGTGGGGTATATCGCGGCCAAGTCGTCTGACACGGCGATCACTTACGATCCGTGCAACCTCTGCGGCAACAAGATACCGAGCATCGAGGCCAAGCTGCTGCCGATTCTCCATGCCGAGCTGCGAGCAGACCAGCCGAAGCCCCCGCGTCCCACGTCGGGATCGCGGGTTATCACGTTCGACGACGAGGACAAAGCATGAAGCTCACCGTCACGCTGCCGATCCCGCCGAAGTGCCTGAACCCGAATGCACGTCCGCACTACATGGCGAAGGCGAACGCCACGAAGGCCGCCCGCTGGGACGCGACGCTGGCCGGCATCAACGCGCGCAACGAGGCCGCCTTGCCGGCACCGTTCAAGACCGCGACGACGCAGGTGACGTTCTATGTGAAGTTCAAACGCAAGCGGGACAGCGACAATTTTCTAAGCTGGTGCAAAGCCTACTTTGACGGGCTGGCTGACGCGGGCGTAATCGAGAACGACAGCGGGTTCACGCATCGGCCTGTGAACCTCGTGATCGACAAGGCCGATCCCAGGGTGGTTATTGAAATCGAAGGAGACTGATATGAACGCAGCGGGTGTGACTGGCAACTTCCTGAGCCTCATCGACTACGCGATCGAGCGGTGCAAGTTCCACGAGGAGCGCGGTCGCAAGCCGATGGCCGCGCCGCTGACGGAAGATCAAGTGATTTCTCTGCTGAGTCAACTGATGGCAGCTCCAAAACCTTCGGCCGTTGGTCGCGGGAGCGAGCTGGGGCGACTGTGGAACGACGATATGACAGCCGGGTTCGAGGTCATGATGGAGCTGGCGTTGATGTCCGTGGCGATGCACGGCGACAACGGGCTGCAGATTCTGCGGGGGCTGGTTGCCGAGGCTTTTGAAAGCGAGGCCGGCAATGCGCGTTCCTGATTACACATGCACGCTCAGCGACAATCTGCGGATCGCGGCGCTGGAGAACGGCCAATTCGGTGCGTGGCTGAAGGAGGTCGTGGAGCGAGCCCTGGTCGATCTTGTCGCACACAAGGACATCGCCGATTCGCTGATACTGACGCAGCCGGCCGGCAAGGTCTCGGTTCGCGAGATCACCATCAGCGGCGAGAACGGACAACCTCTGTTCTCGTGCTACGTCCGGTGGCTTCCAGACGAACGCAAGTGGCACGCGATGCTGGAGAAGCACGGCGACGGGTATTTCCAGAAGAAGCTCGGCAAGGGACATCTGGCAGGGTTCGGATAATGGACGCAAAGACGATCGAGGCCAGGGCAAAGGCCAGGGAGGCTGCCCGGACGTGGCTGGAAATGGCCGCCGAGGACGCGGCCGGATTGCCGTCCGTGGACGCACAGGACGCGTTCTGGCGGGCCTTGGCCGCCGGGGCGGCTGGAAACGCCACCCCTGAGCCGGCCGGGCCGGAGGAGGCCGCCTGGAAGCCCATGACGGACGCCGAGTCGCGGGCCTGGGGCCAAGGCTTTATCCCGAACGGGTTCGGCAAGCACGGCGGGGAGCGGATCGACGACGTGGGCCTGAAGTACCTGGACGGTCTGATTGATCCACCGAAGCCGGGGTCGTTCCTCGCGGAGCTGCGACGATATCTGGCCAGCGAACGCATCAAGCGCGAAAGGGAACGCAGTGACTGACACAATCAAAATCCGGATCGCCACGATCGTGTTCGCGGACGGGGATCATTACTCGCATTCGATGCCGCGCAAGCCTGGGCAGTCGGAGGCGAATCACAACGCCGATCTGGTGGACGCCGTGGAGTCGATCTCGGCCGACATGGAAATGGGCAAGGGCAAGCCTGGACAAATCTACTTCGTGGACATTGCCGTGCCGCGACCGGGGACGCCGGTGGTCATTCGGGCCGAGCCGGTAGCGCCGAGGCCCGCTATCGACGCGGTGTGCGTCCAGGAGGCTGGTCCTGGCGTGCCGGTGCCATGCGTTGCGCCGGCCGACGAGCCGGCATGCGATCAAGCGGCCGGGCCGCCGGTCAAGTCGCCCGACGATTGGGGCGTGCCGGGCAAGAAGTGGTATCGGTGGCGGCGACTGATTTACGTGCTCCTGAAGGCGCACGGCCCCCAGGACCAGGCGACGATCGCCCGGTCGTGCGGCATCCCGTCCGGCAGCATCGGCGCGGGCGTTATGAAGTGCCGGCATTTTGTCCGCGACAACCAGTTCATGTGGTCGCTGTCCGAGCACGTTCCGGTTGACGTTCCGGACGAAGCCGCGCCGCCGATCAAGCCGAAGCCGCCGGGCAAGAAGAAGCAGGTCACAGCAGATACGGTCTACCTTCCGACGCCTGAGGAGATCGCGGCCGAGGCTGCCGCGATTCGCCAGGAATGGTCCCCAGGCGTGGCCGCGAGCCGCAACTCAGAGTCAGGCACAGTACCGTTCGAGGTTCCCGTTGTTTCCACACCACAGTTTTGAAAGGAGACCAGTCGTGGATGCACCAGCCAGCCTGATCGTCCGACACGAGACGCCTGCGGGGGAACCGTGCGGGCCGTACACTTGCGGCATTGCGGGCAAGAACAGCCATGCGTACTTCATGTGCCACAACGATTTCTCGGTGCTGAGGGTTCTGACGGACGACGGCAAGCATCCCATCTGGGATCGCGGCGTGCTGATCTGGACTCCGGACGTTGGCGAGTGGGTCGAGCTCCGGGGGAAGGTGTGGTACGAGGTCAAGCAGATGGCGCACCACGAGATCAGTTGGAAGGAGCTGCCGTTCGGATGCCAGCCCGATCTCGACGACGAGGATGAAGACGAATTGGATGACGACGATGATTGGGACGACGATGATGATGACGACGACTGGGACGACGAGCCGCGCGACGTGTTCCATGAGCTGCATCAGTTGCTGCGGGACTTCGGCGCGGACATGACCATCTCGGCGATCGGCGAGGACTTGCACATCGACGTTCGCAGCGCTGGCAAGGACGGGCCGATCGAGGTCCGCAAGCTGAACCTTCGGGCGTCGCACCTCAAGGGCGTCTGCGACCTTCGCACGTTCGACAAGATCGAGAAGGCGATCCGGTCCCTGGAGCTGCCGTCGATCCGCCGGGCGAAGGCCGAGGCAAAGGCCAAGGGCGTCGTCCAATGAGTCACGTTTTCATCCTGGAGAACACTGACGGCATGAATTCCCGCACGCGAAAGCTGGACGCCGATCGCGTGCGGGCGATCCGCGCGGCGTACGCGCGGGCGCGGGACAAGGTGCAATGCAAGAAGGCGCTGGCCGCCAAGCACCGCGTCCATTACTGCACGATCCACAAGATTGTCAACGGCTACAGGTGGTGACGATGGGAGGCGTGTTGAGCGTGGTTGACGACGGAGCGTACCTGCCAAGCGCCGAGGAGATCGCGGCTGGCTGCGCGCGGATACGCGGGACGTGGACTCCGGAGGAGACGGAGCGTCGCCGGGTCCGCAAGCCGCACGCGCGACCGTGGACGGTTCCGGTGATCGAGTTGCCGCCCGACATCGTGCTGGGCGACGACGCGGCCGAGTTGCACAAGGGCGTCGGATGAAAAAACACGACCACAAAATCTTGTGCTCGACGCGGCGACGAGTCGCAAGGCATGGTGGACGCTGCGCGGATCGCGTGACGTTGCCGGCGAATCGGACTTGCCATCTTTCGAGGCGGCGGTCTATGTTCGCCCGCGTCGCGCCGGATCGTCTGGCGCATAAAAATAGCCGGTGGGTATCGTCACAACACCCACCGGCTGACGTTCAAGCGGTGTCGGCCGCTGATGCAAATAAATCTATTCAACGCCGCGCGGTTCAGCAAGGCCGTCTCGCGGCGTTTTTCTCCGGCCGGCACGATCGCCTGCCTTCCCTGCTTGGAAGCCCTGGACGCCGGTACGCGCACGATCGCGGCCCGACGCGGGAGGTTGCCCACCGGGTGACTTCCTGCGTTATAGGGCCGCCGGGTTGGATGCGGCCGAATGGCGACACCAGTGCGAACGAATCGCCGGGCCGGGACCGACGAGGACGACGCAAGGCAGAGACGCCAACCGCCGTGTGCGACAAGGTCTCTGCGTTCAAATCAGCCACCCACAGGCGCGAAGGAATATCGGAGGAGCCGACGCCGGGTGCAACTGACTCGCAGCAGAGCGGGATGAAGAAAGCCGGCCCGCATGCGAGCGCGGGAGGAGATGCCGGTACGCCGCGTCAACAAACGGGAGTGGGCTAAGGGGCGACTGCGCGCACGGGAGGACAGCGTAATGATGGTGATGAAGAGAACGCTGCAGGTGTTTATTGGGCATCAGCAGAAGTGGGTGTATCACAACGTGGCCAGGATCGACTTCACGGCGCTGCCGCACGGCATGTCCTGCGTCGGCATCGTCCTGGAGGATGGGACCGAGGTTGTTGCCCAGGGATTGGTTTCCACCATCGAGACGCGCGAAGCCGTCGAGGTCAAGGAATGAGGATCACAAAGCGAGAGGCCAACATCATCCTGGCGGCCTTCTACAAGGCGGACCTGCACGACGAGACGAGCATGCAATCGGTGGAGCTGAGCCACATCGACGGATCGACGACCATCATGGAAGGCCACAAGCGGAGTCACGCGATGGACCGGCGGTCGTTGCGACTGCGGGCCAAGCTGGCGGAAAAGATACGAGCTGCATTTCATGAAAGGAGCTGACGATGGCGAAGATGATCGAGCGTCCCACCATAGACGCCAAGTATGTTTTGGAAATCAACGCGGACGAAGCTGGGGCGCTCGATGCGATCAGCGGCTATGGGGTCGATGTATTCCTGAAAGTCTTTTACGAACACATGGGCGAATCGTACTTGAAACGGCACGAGGCCGGTTTTCGCTCCTTACTTGAGACAGTGCGCGGGATGTTGCCGGGGTCGTTGGAACGGCTGTACGCGGCGCGTCAGGTGTTCGACGGAACTAAGGTTGTATGCAACAAGGGGTGATCGCGATGGGAACCGGCGACATCAAACCGATCAAGAGCCCGGCGACGCTGGACGCCTTCGCGCGCGAGTTCACGTTCTGCTGGTGCTGCGGGGCCGACGCGCGGCAGGCCGGCTGGCGGGGTTTGCACATCCACCATATCGCCAAGTTCGGCCGCAGCGACGAACGCTGCAACCTGTCGCGGTTCTGCGCGACGTGCCACGACATCATCGAGGGGCATCGAGTGACGTATGGCCAGGGAAAGTACTACCCACCGATTGATCTGGGGAACGTGCTGTGGCTGAAGCGGGCGTTCGATCCCAAGAACTACAAACGGCCGAGGCTGATGGTGCTGAGGCATCGGTCATGCCTGCCGGCGGCAAAGCGGCCTGACGGTTTTTATGTAGCGTCATTCATGTTGAACCGAGACATAAAAGGGTGGCCAGGTGACAAGCCAGTGGTGTAGCAAAGACGGCCGGATATTGCTGCTGCACGGCGACGCGCGGGAGCTGCGCCCGGACCTGGGGCCGTCGTTCGTGGTGATCACCGATCCTCCGTATGGAGTCGCCCACAAGGCCAAGGCGGTGAAAGGCTGCGAGGCCGACTGGGACGGCGAGGAGATCGAAGGGGACCGGGACGTGACGGTACGCGACGCGGTGCTCGATCCCTACGAGGACGTGTTCGCGTTCGGGGGCTGGCGCGCGCCGGCGCTCCCGCGTGCGCACACGGCGGTGATCTGGCACAAGGGACCGCACGCTGGCGGGATGAATTTCCATGCGCCGTGGAAAAACTGCTGGGAGATGGGGTTCGTTCGCGGGCATGCGTTCAAGGGCGGGATGGACGAGGGCGTGCTGCAGAACATGTGGATACCGTCCTGGCAGTCGGCCGGGCGTATTCACCAGCACCAGAAGCCGGTCAAGCTGATTGCGTACCTGATCGGCAAAGCGCCGGACGCGGAGCTGATTTACGATCCGTTCATGGGCAGCGGTACGGCGGCGATCGCATCGATGCAGATGGGCCGGAGGTTCGTGGGCATGGAAATCGACGGCGGGCATTTCGCCAACTGCGTGAAGCGGTGCAAGGCGGAGGAGCGGCAACCGAGGATGTTCAGTATGACGGACGAACCGGCAACGCAAATGGAGCTGCTCAATGACTGAGCCTGTATGGCGTGAACCCGATTGGCGCAGCGACGACGGCACGGTCCAGCTATGGAACGCGGACGCGCGGCTGTGGCTGCCGACGCTGGGCCGCATTGAATGCGTGGTGACGGACCCACCGTATGGCATGGCGTTCCAGTCGAACCATCGCCAAGAGGAGCACGCGGCGATCGCGGGCGACGACGGCGTGGAGCTGCTTCGGTTGGCGGTCGAGTACGCGCTGGAGGCGACGCACAGTGGTTACGTGTTCTGTCGATGGGACAACCTGCAGGACGTGCAACGGCGGCCGAAGAGCCTGATCACCTGGGTGAAAAACAACTGGTCGATGGGCGATCTTGAACACGAGCACGCGCGTCAAACGGAGAGCATCCTGTTCTGGCCGGGGCCGCAGCATCGATGGGCCAACGGGCGTCCGACCGATGTGGTGTTCGCGCCGCGAACCGACAACGAGCTGCATCCGACGCAGAAAAGCGTCGAGCTGATGGATCAGGTCGTGTCCTGGTCCGAGGGCCGGATCATCGAGCCGTTCATGGGCAGCGGGACCACGATCGTGTCCGCGATTCGGGCCGGGCGCGAGGTCTGGGGCTGCGAGTTGAACCGCGAGTATTTCGAGACGGCCAGGGACCGGGCGATCGCGGCGAAGAAGGCTTACGACACGCTGTGGGGGGCCAAGAAGAGCGAGCCCCCCATCGAGCGCCGGCATCAGGAACTATTGTTTGCCTGACTCCGTTTCGTGTAGCATCTTTGGCGACGGTTTCAGGTTCCCGTTTCCAAGGAGAGATGCCGTGTACCCGTATCCGACGACGTGCGGCGAAGAGGCCGCGATTCTGTTCAAGATGCTCACCGGGGCGCAGACGCCTGACTTGGCGATCGGCCTGCAGGCGGGCTGGGTGGTCCAGGGCTGGGGCCAATCGCAGTTCCTGCCGCCCCCGACCGAGGATCAGGTCAAGGCGCTCGATACCCGCGAGCTGACCGACGACGAGGCCGTCTCGGTTCTGCGCAGTCTGGGCCAGGTTCCCGGAGTGGTTGGCGACTCGCACGACATGTGCGTCGCGGCCCTGGGCGAGGAGGTTGCCGGCAAGGGCGTGGCCGGCGACTTGGCGCTCAAGTTCCTTGTCCCGTTGCTGCTCAAGTGGATTCAAGGCGGTGGCCTGCAGCGTCTGCTGGAAAAGCTGCTGGGCGCGTCAAGCTGAGGTCGTGAGGGCTGCGCTACCAGCCTCCGGCCGGCGTTCGCTACCCGGCCGGAGGTTTTCCTGTTCACCGGAGATTTGCCATGCACGATCCCATCTACCGCCTGCCGCCGGTCATTCCTGGCGAGCAGTTCGTCAACGCGGCTGCCGTTGGGGACCAGATGATGAATTGGGGCATGGCTGCCCAGGGGGTTCCGGAGGCGTGGAAGCGGGCGAAGGGACGGAAGGTCGTGGCGGCGATCCTGGACACCGGAATTCCTGACCATCCGGACGTTGCGCCGGCGATCAAGGAGCGGATCAACTGCACGCCGTTCCCGATGGCCGATGTGCAAGGACACGCGACTCACGTCCACAGCATTTTCGGCGCGCGGGGCCGGCTGGTGGGTGTCGCGCCGGAGTCGGAGATCATCTCGATCAAGGTTCTCGGCGACGACGGCACTGGCCAGAGCACCTGGATCGAACGCGGCATCAAGGAGGCCACGAAGCTGAAGCCGGACCTGATCCTGATGAGCCTGGGCGGGCCGTTCCATCAGGGGACGGCGGACGCATGCCAGGAGGCGTTCCTGGCTGGGATCAAGATGCTTGTGGCCGGCGGCAACAGTGGGCCGAATAATGTCAACGTGGACTATCCGGCGAGGCTGAGTTACATCGTCGCGGTCGCGGCGTATGGCGAGGACGGCAGACTCGCTGACTTCTCTTCGCGTGGCAAGGACGTGGACGTGGCGTTCCCAGGCGCGAATATCCTGGGCTGCTGGCCGGGAGGGCAGTACAAAAAGCTGAGCGGCACGTCGATGGCGACGCCGTTCGGGGGCGGCACTGCGGCGCTGCGACTGTCTTACGAGAAGGATGTCGCGGCGGCCGGATCGCCGGTCAAGAACCCCACCACGAACAATCGCGTACTCCTGGACATGCTGAAGGAGTTCGCGATCGACGACGGGCCGCCGGGCCGGGACAACGGATGGGGCTGGGGCCGGTTGGACCTGAACAAGTACATGAACCCGGAGCTCACGCAACCGACGCCAGCGCCTGCTCCAACTCCGAAGCCGGGAGAGCCGATCGAGCTGTTCAGCGTGTTCGGGGTTCGCATCATGGCCGAGGTTGGCGAGCGCAACGGCGCTCCGTCCGTCTGCATCTTCCCAGGCTGATCATGGATCGTCGGTCGTTCCTCGCAGCCATGATGGCGGCATCCGCGACGGGTGTACTGCGCGACGAGGTTCTCGGTCAGGACATCCCGCCGATCGAGGAGCCCCCGGCCGATCCGGAGTTCGTGCCGTTGGACTTCTCGCGCCCGTGGCAGACGCCTGCGCACGCGGTGAACGTGGCAATGATCGATGCCGGAAGCCTGGGCGTGTCGGAGGCGTCGTTCCAGCGATACGTGTGGGTTCCGGACGGCAATCCGGAAACTGCTGCAGCCGTGGTCTACGCGGTGAACACGGCCATCAGCAGCGCTCCGGTTGCGGTTCAGCCGGTTCCGGTTGACGGCGTGCATCTGCTGCGGTGGGACTTGCGGAAGCTGGCGATCGACACAAAGAGCTTCCAGCGGATCGTCACGGCCTGGGACACGAAGCTGTGCTTGCGCGAGCCGTACTTCCTGATTCGCGACAAGGTGGTCGTGGGCGAGGAGCTGATCGACGTTGAAAGGTACCAGCACACGGACGGGCGGTGGTACACGAAGAAGCGGGTTCCGAAGGTCGTCACGAAGATCGACTTCGGCCTGCACGCGGATCGCGCGAATGGGCGTATTCTGGCGGCGCTCTGCTCGTTCGATCCGAACGCACTGTTCGAGGGCAAGGCGTGTCCGATCGTGCGGGCCGACTGGTTCATGGTGCAGGTGCTCAGCACTTTGAACGGTGGTCTGTACTACGATTTCCGTGGCATCCAGGGCAACACGAACGAGAAGGATGCCAAGGGCAACAAGCTGACTGACCAGCAGGTGTTCCTGCGGGACTTCTTCGGGGTCGATGAGGCCGAGGCGATCGCGGCGAACGCGGTCAGCCGGGCGGCGTTGCGCAAGTCTGGAGTCACTGGCAAAAAGCGCCGCATCGATGCCTTCCAGGGGAACAAGCTCCGCCCGACCGAAGGCTTCCAGATGGTGTCGATCACGCACGATGTGTTCGACGAGGACGTGCTGAACGAGGACTTCGATCCGATCCGGAACCTCTCCAAGTTCAAGGAGCGCGCCCGCGAGATCATCGGGCCGATGCCGAACGGGCATTTTGTGTATGCGCTGTTCGATAACCAGGGGCGGAGGCAGGACAGCGTTCCCGACAACATCGCGATCGACGACAAGATTCCATCTCCCTACACGAAGCGGTTGCAGCCGGCGATCAGTTGTCTGCGATGTCACGGCCCCCACGATGGTTTCATTCCGTTCCGGAACTACATTCGCGATCTGCACCAGCAGACGACGCTGCGGGTGTTCGGGGATACGGCGGTCGATCCCGCGAAGCAGGACGACCTGACGGTTCTGGCCGGGCAATACAGCGGCGTGCTGGAGCCGACGATGGCCATGGCGCGGGCGTTCCACGAGAACGCTGTGTTCCGTTCCACAGGCGGCCGGCATCAATCCGATGTTGCCGCGATGGTCGTTTCCCTGAATAATCACTACCAGTTTGTGGACCTGACGCCGGATGCGATCTGCCGCGAGCTGTCGATTCCGGTTCCTTCCGGAGCGAATGCAAGGGACGTTTTCAAGGCGAAGGTTCCGATCATCGAGACCGGGACCGGGCGTCCGAAGCCGGAGGACGTGATGATCGCGGGGGTTCAAATCGAGGATATCAGCAGGGCTGACTTCGAGCACTTTTTCAGAGACGTGGCGTTGCGGTCGATGGCCACGGCAATCAACGAGTCTGTTCAACTTCAAGACGAAGGAGTTCAACCATGAACGCGAGATTGATCGCCGGGATTCTGTCCCTGGCGGTACTGGGTATGGTTCCGGATGCGATGGCGCAGCGGTGGTGCGTCAAGCCGAGTTGCGTGAAGGTGGTCCCGAAGGCCGCGCCGGTCGTGACGCGAACGATAAGCACCAGCAACAACGACAACAGCGTGACGTTCAACACGTCGTTTCAATTCAACCAGCCAACCGCCGCGCAAGGGGCGACGCAGTACGCCTATGCGGATATCGTGCCTGACTACGGCAGCCTCGACATCGGTGCGTACCTGAACCTGTCGGCAAGGCTGGTGCAAAACGCGCAGCAGCTTGCCGGGCAGGCCCACGGAGATTTCACGGCGGCCAGCGCCCAGGCGTTCAGCAACATCGCGGAGATCGCCAGGATCAAGGCGGCCGAGCAGGCTGCGGTCGCGGCGCTATCGGCGGCCGGGTCGCAAGGCGGCGCGCAATCGGGCCAGCTTGTCACCAGGCAGTTCTCGTTCGAGGCGACGATCGGTCCTGACGGCAGTATGACGCTGAAGCCGGCCGAGCCGACGCAGCCGGCGGACAATCAAGGGGCGGGTGGTGGCGGGCAAGCGTTCGATTTGGCGGCCCTTGGCGCGGCCGTGCGGCAGGTGGCGGCGACGCGGTGCGTGGAGTGCCACAACGCGACGACGAAGAAGGGCAACCTGGACCTGACCGATCCGACGACGCTGGCGGCCGACGTGTACTCGAAGGAGCTGGGGATTCTCGATCGCATCAGCCGAAACGACGACAAGCGGATGCCTCCGCCCGACCGGGACCGCCTGGACGTGGATGAGGCATCGACGTTCCAGGCAACGTACCGCGTTCTGAAGGGGCAGCAGTAGGTTCGACGTTGCCAGGGATGTTTGCCGGCGGATAAAATCGCGGCACGTTCCAAGTACCATTTTCAACACGGAGGACAGGACCATGAAGGGTCTCAAGATCGCGATGGCGATGATCGTGCTGGTCGCGGGGCTGGCGTTCGTCGCAGCGCCGGACGTGAATGCGTGCGGCGGGTTCGGAGGACAGGTGTTCGTCAACAGCGGATTCGGAGGCGGCTTCGTCAGCAACGGGTTCGTGTCGAACGGGTTCGGCGCGACGTTCATCCAGCCGCAGCCGTTCTTCGTCCAGTCGGCCTTTGCGCAGCCGGTATTCGTGAATTCCGGTTTCGGGAATAGGGTCGTGGTTCGCAACGGCGTATTTGGCCGGAGATCGGTGGTGGTCAATGCCGGCGGCGGAGGCGGCAGCGTCTTTGTCCGTCGCGGACTGTTCGGAAGGCGCAGCGTGGTCGTGGGTTTCTGATCCAGGCCGCGCAAGATGGAAACTGTCTGATGGGTGACGCGAGGCCATGCCCTGATGCACGATGCATTGGGGCATGGCCGTTTTTACTGGAGCACGCATGCCGAAGCAGCAACTGAAAACCGCGACGCAAAAAACCGGGCCGAAGAAACCACCGGCCAACAAGCAGCCGGCGGTGAAGGTCGTCAAGCTGTCCACCCTGGTGGCCGATCCCAAAAACGCGCGCACGCACGGCGACAAAAACAAGGCGGCGATCAAGCGGTCCTTCAAGGCGTTCGGGGCCGGGCGATCGGCGGTGATCGACGGCGACGGCGTGATCCGGGCCGGGAACGGTGCGGTCGAGGCGGCGCTGGCGGCCGGCATCGAGGACGCGGTGGTGATCGAGACGGACGGCAAGCAGATGGTCGTGGTCAAGCGGCCGGACTGGACGCCGGACGAGGCGACGGCGTATGCGATCGCCGACAACCAGACGGGATTGCTGTCGGAATGGAACGTGCCGATGTTGAAGGACCAGCTCCATCAACTGGCTGACATTCCTTTCGAGGCGACTAACCTGGCCCTGATGTCTGGGTTCGACTCGGTTGATTTGGCCGAGATGTTCAAAGATGATCAGCCAAAAGCTGCCGACCAGGACAAACCAAAAATGGGACGCCCGATTTCCGTGACGAAAGAGCAAAGAGAGATCGCGGACCAGGCGATCGCAATGCTGAAAAGCTCGCACGGAGAGGACTTGTCCGATGGTCGGGCGATTGAGCTGATCTGTGCTGACTACATCAGTTCTGGCGGCGTTCTTGGTTGACAACCGTCCTGCTACAATGCGAACGGCCGGGAGGAAGCCCGGCCGCTCTATCATTCGCAGTCTGTAGGAGGACCGCAAATGTCGAAGGCGATTCTATGCCGCTATCGTCACCACGTCGAGGTGGTGTGTCCGACGTGCGGAAACACGTTCGTGGCCGGCGTCGATCGCAAGGGAAAGCCGCACAAGAAATACTGTTCACGCGATTGCGCCGGCAATTGTCCGGCCAAGGCCGAGGCGGCGCGAAAGAAGGCCAACGAACAGTGGGCGAACGATCGTGCCAAGATGATGGCTGGCATAAAGATGAGGTCCGAATCCGAGGAGTGGAGAAGCGCCGCGCATTTCCAGAAGGGCGAAAAGCATCCCAGGTATCTCGGCAACAAGCGGGACCGCGAACGCAATCGGTACGAGTACAAGGCGTGGAGGATGTCAGTATTCAAGAGGGATGGATTTGCTTGCCGAGATTGCGGGGCTACAAAAAGCAGAAAACTCAATGCGCACCACGTAAGACCGTGGGCCAAGCATCCGGAGTTGCGGTACGATGTTGCGAACGGAATAACGCTGTGCGAGCCTTGTCACGACAAGAGACACGGCAAGGTCAAGCGGCCGAAAACCAGGACGTGCGTTAAGTGCGGTGCTGTTAAGAAAACGCTGTACGGAAAGGTCTGCCAGAAATGCCGGGACTATTCCGGGATGTCGGCAAGATCGCACCTGCTCCGACGCCGGCCCAGTTCTCGCCAGATATGTCTGTTTTAGGAGATCGGATGAACGCGGACATGAAGGTCGGGCTGTGGGACATCGCCAAGGTCAAGCCATACGATAAGAACCCGCGACGCAACGACGGGCCGGCGGTGGACGTGGTCGCGAGGTCGATTCAGCAGTTCGGCTTCCGCCAGCCGATCGTGGTGGACGGCGAGGGGGTGATCATCGCGGGCCACACGCGGTGGAAGGCGGCCAAGAAGCTGAAGCTGAAGCAGGTTCCTGTTCACGTCGCCACGGACATGACGCCGGAGCAGGTCAAGGCGTACCGGATCGCTGACAATTCCACGAACCAAGTCGCGGGCTGGGACAACGACCTGCTGCGGGGCGAACTGCTCAGCCTGTCGGACTTCGGTTTCGACTTCACGCATTTCGGGTTCTCGGACGTGGACCTGTCCCGCCTGGGCGTGGTCAACGCTGGCGAGAGCGATCCGGACGAGGTGATTGAGCCTCCGGCCGATCCGGTTTCGCGGTTGGGCGACGTGTGGATTTGCGGCAAGCATCGCGTGATGTGCGGGGACAGCACGAAGGCGGAGGACGTGGCGGCGGTTCTGGCAGGTCGCAAGCCTTTCGTTTGCGTGACCGATCCTCCGTATGGCGTCGAGTACGATTCCGACTGGCGGAACCACATCGACAGCAATAAGGGTCTGATGAACGCCAGGAATCGAACCGGCAAGGTTGAGCAAGACCACGAGGATGATTGGCGCGAGGCATACAAGCTGTTTCCTGGAGACGTGATGTACGTCTGGCACGCAGGTGGTGGTGTTCACAGCGCGGTTGTTGCTGACGGGTTGGTCGAGGCTGGGTTCCAGATTCGATCCCAGATCATCTGGAGAAAAAACGCATACGCCATGAGTCGTGGGCATTACCACTGGGGCCACGAACCGCTCTGGTACTCTGTCCGAAAAGGTGCTGTCGCCAAGTGGTGCGGAGACAGAACGCAGACAACGATATGGGACATCTCGTCGCTGAATCCGACCGGCCACGGCAAGGCCGAGCAGGACGCAACGACCGAACACTCCACACAAAAACCGCTGGAGTGCATGGCGCGGCCGATCCGCAATCACGGCGGCCCAGAGGACGACGTCTACGATCCGTTCCTGGGGAGCGGCACGACGGTGATCGCGGCCGAGATGTCCGGGCGTCGGTGCGTGGGTCTTGAGCTGTCACCAAACTACGTTGACGTGATCGTGCAGCGGTGGCAGAAGTTCACCGGCGAGGTCGCGACGCTGGAGGCGACGGGCCAGACGCTGCAGGAGTTGGCGGCCGATCGCAAGCGGCCGAAGCGCGGGCGCAACAAAAAAGCCTCGGCTGCTGTCGCAACCGAGGCTTGATCGTTCATGCCTGCGGAGTCTATCGGTCGCGCCTTACTTGGCGGCGACGAAGGTTCCCCGCTCCTTGCCCTTCTTGAACCGGGCCTTGCCGTTCTCCTTGGCGATCTCGCGGAGGATCGCGGCCGACAGCGTGCGCTCGGGCGTCTTGCCTCCGGCCGGCGGGGTCCAGAGACCCTTGTCGGCGGCGGCCTGGACCATCTCGGTGCAGCGCATCGGCTTGCCGGCGGCGGCGAGCACCTGGGCGGCCGAGGTCAGCAGGCCGGGCTTCCGCTCCTTCTTCTCCTTCGGCTGCTTGGCGGCGGCGGGCTTCGCGCCCTTGGCCTTTTTGCTGGCCTTCGGGGCGGCCTTCTTGCTGGCCTTCTTGGCGGCGGGCTTCGCGGTGGTCTTCTTGGCGGTCATTCGACTCTCCTTCGTGATGGGCCGCTTTTCGCGGCGGTTGATGTTTCGCGGCGTTCGCCGCACAGCAGCACATTACGCTGATCGGCTGACGGCAGCAAGGGTCATCAGCGGAATTTCCGCAGAATTCCTGGTAGCGGAAATTTCCTGGAAATGGCCGTTTCTGCTATTGATGCCGGGCGGGGAACGCCTATGATACGGACGTGGCGTGGGACGCCACGAGGGGCTAGGAGGTCGCGAGCCACAAGCAGACGGCCAAGAGGGCAGGGGACGGCCAGCCGAACGCGGCAGCCGAGCCAGGGATGGCGAGGTCTTTGACAAGTCGGGAGTAGCGTACCTCCGGGTGATACCCGGTGGGGAGCGGCACACGGCCCGCACGCAGGAATCAGCCGACTGAGACGGCCAAGCAGAGTGAGTTGACGAATCAATTATTGACGCGATGCCGCAGGGCAACCTGCGGCGTCGATCGCCTCGCCCTGGTGCGTTGCCAGGACGCGGCGATCGGCGTTTGACAGTAACCTCTTTTCAAGGGAGACGAGACAATGGCTTACAAACCGAGCAGCGAGGCGTTGGCCGACGAGCGGGAATTCGAGCTCAACGCGGTACTGGACGACCTGGGGTTCGACGCGGTGACGGAACGGGGATGGCGGGATTGCAAGATCGGCAAGGCATCGCTGCGGGCGATTGTCGATCGCGGCGACGAGCGGACGGTGCTTTACTGCTTCGCCGATCATCGGCGGCAGATTCTGGCCTGGGATGTCGGCCTGACGTTCGCGATGCCGCTCGCTGCCGTCAAGGCGACGATTGAGGCTGCCATTGCAGACCTTGGCGGCGCGACGCGGGGGCTTCCGGAGTTCGCGGCCGAGCAGGCGGCGGTGCGGGGCGGGTTCGATCGCGAGGCGTGGATCGAGCAGAACCCCAGCCTGCGCGGGTATCTGTAGGGCGTTGACCGGGGCGACAATCAACCACGAAGGAGGCTTGCGATGGCTTGCGAATTCTGCCAGCAGGATTTCAACCGGCCGGATGGGGCATACGAATGTCCTTACTGCAGTCAGCGGTGGGACAACCACAAGGCGATCACGCCTGGCGTCCAACAGGCAAGCGTTGCCGAGATGCGGAGTGGCCGAGCGATGATCGAGATGGAAGCGGATGCCTGCCGGCGCGTGCTCGCGGGCGAGACGGTCAATGGGGTTCGCCTGGGCATGCCGGGCATCGACGAGGCGTGGGTGCGGGCGACGTTGGCGAACCTGGAGGCGATGCCATGCCTGAAAAACGAAAGCCGCTGATCGAACGGCGGGCCGACGAGGTGGACCAAAAGCTGCGCGAGTGGGAGCGGAAGCTATCGCTCGCACAAACCAAGGTGGCGTTCTACCGCAAGAAGGAGCGCTACTATCGAAAGCTGAAGTACGACGCAGTCGCGAAACGTCTCGCGACGCTGCAAGCCGGGGGCGGCAAAAAGCTCCGGCACATCGAGTTCGACGAAGGAGACTGAAAGATGTTCACGACCGTTGCCGTTACCGTTCGCGATCGCCGGACGTTGCTGATCGGCATCCACTACGTTGAGGTTCCGGCCAACCTGACGCGGCCGGAGGCCAAGGCGGCCGAGCTGGAACGCGAGGCCGGGTTCGACGTGCTCGGCGCGCGGCGCTGGGGGGCGAAATGATCGTCCACGACATCGTGCAGATCGTCATGCCCGGTGCTTCCACGTCGATCGAGCCGGGTCGTTGGCTGGTTGGCTTCCGGGACGACAAGGGGCAGGCCCGAACGACCGCGTCACGCTTCCAGGAATGCTGTCACGTTGACGGCATCAAGTTCGATGTTGAATCGCACGACGAAGAATCGCCGGATCGGGCGTGCTACTTGAGCGACTATCGACGCGGCGAGCCGTATGCGATTGCTGCTGTTGCGAGGTACAACCAATCCCAACAAATCAAAGGAGACTGACGATGAAATTGATCGACACACTCAAGCACGCGCGGCGGGTATCGGTTCCGCTGGTCGCGATCACGACGCCGGACCCATCGGCCACGATCAAGGAGGTGCTGATCGGTCTGAACAACGACGAGACGCGCTACGTCGCCTGGGACGCGATGCGGGGGCTGCACGAGCCGAACGACGCGACCAAGTACGGCCTGAAGGAGGAGCTGCTCGGAGGCGGGGCCGACGCGACGGTGCTCGCGCCGATGACGCTGCTCGGCACGCTGTACGAGAAGATGCCGCAGAAGTCGATCTGCTTCATGCACATGGCCGATCGGTTCTGGCGGGGGGACAACGTCGAGGCGGCGGGCGTCACGCAGGGCATCAAGAACCTGCGCGACCTGTTCAAGGCCCAGCAGGCGATGCTGATCATGTTGACGGCCGGCGGCCAGTTGCCGCAGGAGATCAAGAACGACGTCCTGGTGATCGACGAGCCGCTGCCGGCCAAGGAGCAGATCAAGGAGATGGCGGTCGGGCTGACGAAGGAGGCCAAGAAGGCGAGCAAGGACTTCACGCTTGACGGCGACGGGCTGGAGCGGGCGGCCGGCACGCTGGAAGGCTTGCCGATGTTCACGGCCGAGCAGGCGATGGCGATGAGCCTGCGGAAGTCGGGCGTCGATTTCGACGACCTGACCTATCGCCAGCGGAAGCTGATCGAGGCGACGCCTGGGCTGTCGGTCTACGCGGGGCCGGAGCGGTTCGACGACCTGGGCGGCGTCGCGAACGTCAAGACGTTCCTGCGGCGGGTGATCGCGGGCAAGCGCCGCCCGCGAGTGTTCGTGTTCATCGACGAGATCGAGAAGTCGATGGGCGGCAGCGAGCACGACACGTCGGGCGTCAGCCAGGACCAGTTGCGTGGGCTGCTCACGCACCTGCAAGACCGCAAGGCACGCGGGGCGATGTTCGTGGGGGTCGCGGGTTCGGCCAAGTCGGCGCTCGCCAAGGCGGCCGGCAACGAGGCCGGGGTTCCGACGATCATCCTGGACCTGGGCGGGATGAAGGGTTCGCTGGTCGGGCAGTCGGAGCAGCAGTTGCGCGACGCGCTCAAGGTGATCGACGCGGTGGGCGGCGAGTCGGCAGTATGGATCGCGACCTGTAACCGGATCGCGATCTTGCCTCCGGAGTTGCGACGGCGGTTCACGCTGGGAACCTTCTTCTTCGACCTGCCCAGCGAGGAGGAGCGGGATGCGATCTGGAACATCTACCAGGCCAAGCATCAGCTCAAGAAGGCCAAGCGGCCGAACGACGTGGGGTGGACCGGGGCAGAGATCAAGCAGTGCTGCGAGAACGCCTGGGACTTCGGCCTGACGTTGGAGCAGGCGGCTGCTTACGTCACGCCGGTCAGCGTATCGGCGGCCGACGAGGTGCAGCGGTTGCGGCAGACGGCGAGCGGCCGGTTCCTGTCGGCCAGCCGGGACGGCATCTACAAGCACGACGACGATCGGACGACGAAGAAGGCCGTGCAGGAGCGGGCGCGGTCGTTGGATTTGGTTGACTGACAAGCGGGCGTAATCAAGCGGGCTGACAAAGGAGACCCACGATGGCTTACACGACTGAGATGTTCAAGGACGCGGTGCTCGTCAACCTGGAGTGCCGAGCTCCGGGTAATCGCCGGGCGTTGGACGACGACGAGTTCAACACGGAAAGCGGGGCCGACAAAAACCTGCTGCACGCCAGCAAGATGCTGGTGGACAGCGAGCACCTTCGGCAGATTCACGGCCTGCATTGCGCGACGCGGATGTGGTTGCGGGAGCACGCGATTCCCGCGCGGGTGTTCCGCCGGGGCTGCTACCTGATCAAGAAGACCCTGGTCGAGCAGGTGGTCGAGAAGTTCCAGGAGGCCAAGGCCGAGCAGAACGAATTGACGGACCAGTTCATCGACAGCTATCCGGCCTTGAAGGCCGACGCCAAGACGCGACTGAAGGACTTGTACGACGAGAAGGACTACCCGTCGCCGGAGAGGTTGCGGCGGGCGATCGGCATGAAGCTGAGCTACGTCGAGTTCGGCGTACCGGAGGACTTGAAGAAGATCGATCCGGCCCTGTATCGGGAGCAGAAAAAGCAGGCCGAGAAGGAGTGGGCGCAGGCGATCGAGGAGGTCAAGCTCGCCTTACGGGAATCGATGCAGGGGCTGATCGGCCACATGGTCGAGAAGCTGGAGCCCGCGCCGGACGGCGAGAAGAAGATCATCCACGAGAGCAGCCTGACGAAGCTGCAGAAGTTCCTGGACACCTTCCAGGACCGGGATATCACCGGCGACGCCAAGATGGTGGCGTTGACGAAGCAGGCCAAGGAGGTGCTCGACGGGATCGACCTGAAGCAGTTGCGATCAGACGCGGCGTTCCGGGCCAAGTCGCAGCAGCAGTTCATCGCGGTCAAGAAGGCGGTGGACGCGATGGTGTCGGAGCAGCGGACGCGGGTAATCGAGTTCGAGGACTAGGACAGTATAAATGTGCCAAGATTTGACACATTGATACTGCTTTACTGATTTCCAACAAAGGAGGCTTGCGATGAGTCACGTCGTTGCCAACACAGAATTCGTTATCACGGACCTGGACGCCTTCGCGGCGGCCTGCGAGATGCGGGGGATGGAATTCCGCCGCAACCAGAAGACCTGGAAGTGGTACGGCCGGTGGGTCAAGGACTATCACGCTGCTGACGCGGCGTACAAGCACGGCATCAAGCCGGAGGACTACGGCAAGGGGCTGCACGCTGCCGGCGTCAAGGGCGAGGCCGGCGGGTACGAGCTGGGGCTGGTCGCGAATCCGAACGGCGAGGGGTTCGTGCCGGTTTACGATTTCTACGGCAGCGGGCGTCGCATCATCGACGCGGCCGGCAAGGGGCTGGAGGAGTTGCGAAAGGCGTACAGCGAGGTGGTCGCGATGAAGGTGCTTGGCAAGGTCACGCCGGGCAAGAAGGTCTGGAAGCTGACGAAGCAGACGCTGCCGGACGGGACGATCAAGATCACCGGGACGCGGTAGGGTTCTGGCCGGGGCATCAACACATCATCAACGAGGAGACTTACTGTGGAAAAGATCGAGGTAACGATCGACGGCAAGACGGGCGCGATGAAGATCGAAACGAGCGGGTTCAAGGGGAACGCCTGCCGGGCCGCGACGGCAGACCTGGAGAAGGCGATGGGGGGCAAGATCGACGAGACGCTGAAACCGGAATTTCACCAGACGAGCGTGGGCCAGCAGGCGACGCAAGGCGGTGGCAAGTGACCGAGCAGATCACCATCGAGATCGACGGTCGGACTGGCGAGATGCGGTTCGTGCTTGACGAGCCGCTGTTGGACCTGCAGGCGGCCCTGGGGGCGGGCCGCACGCGGGCGTCGGACGTTGAGCCGGTCAACCTGGGGCTGCGGGTCGCGTTCCGCCTCCTGCGTCGCGTGTGCGGCGATAGGGGGGCGGTGGCGGCCTGGACGCGTCGTTGGCCTGGGCGGTGGATCGCCGATATGGCGCGATCCGGCGGGCCGTGCCTGGGGCCGTTTGATTCCCGCGCGGACGCGCTCGCGGCGGAGCGGGCGTGGTTGCGCGACAATATCGGACTGTGACAAGCTGCGGTGGTGGCGGCTGGCTGCCGCCCGTCAGGTGTACGATTGCTGTACCGTAGGAATCAACAGCAACTGCCATTCAGAACTACGGCCCTGACGCCGCAGCGCTTTTGCGAAAAGGAGACTGCTGATGTACCGAGGACATGACGACCGCGAGCCAACCGAGGAGGAGCGCGATCAGGCTTGTGAGGAGGAGAAGCTGCAGCGGGCGATCGAGAAGCCGGCCCGCGACGAGGTGGAGGCGATCGTCGCGAAGCACCAGGCCGAGATCGAAAAGACCTACGGCACGGTCGAGGGGGCGTTGACGGCGATGGTTCGGGCGTTGAAGCACGAGCTGGGCCGGGCGATCTATCGGCGGATGCAGGCCGAGGGGCGACTGCCATGACGACGCGATCGTATCGGCTGGGGCGCACGACGAGGTTCGCGGTGGAGCTCGGACGGCTGGTTCGCACCGTCGTCAACGGCGACGGGCGGCGGTATGTCCATCGCTGCGACAAGGCGGCGCTGGAGGAGGTTGCCCACGTGATTGCCGACTGTGCGGATGTCGGGATTACGTCGGGCGGTTTGTGGAAGGCGCTGCCGGACGTTCCGGCGACGCAGATTTCTGTGGCACTCGATTTCCTGAAGGATCGCGGGATCGTGGACGTGGTTTGCCGGCGGTGCGTGCCGGCCAGCGATACTGTCTACGAGGACGCGATGATCGAGTTCCACGTTCTTGCCGAAGGAGACACTTGCGATGGTTGACAGAAACAGATTGCTTGGCCTGAACGCGACAACGCGGAAGTTTCGCGGCAGCGCCATCGCTGACCTTGCGCCGGCGTTGACCGGCATTGACGCTGGCCAGGACTTGGAGATCGCCAGTCGGACGACGATCGACTTCAACATCCGGGCAGCCGAGCGTCATATCGACTTGCCGACGATCACGAAGGTTGCCGGGCAGGAAAGACCGTTGCGGGAACGCCATGTGGTTTTCCTGTTCAATCAGATGCGGGAGCGACTGTTCCGGTGGGAGCTGGTAACGCTGATCACATGCGAGTACCAGGGCGTGACGTATCGGATGAACGGACAGCACACCGCATGGGCGCGTATGGAGATGCCGGTCGAGTACGAGTGCAAGGTGACGATGATTCATTACAGGGCCAAGACGGCTGATGCGGTGCGGGCCTTGTATGCGTCGATCGACAGGGGAGCGCCGCGAACGTCAAGTCACGTCGTCGGCAACTATCTGGTGGGGACCACCGAGTTCCCGGACGCAAGCGGCCAGACGTTGGGCGTTGTGGCGTCGGGACTGAATCTGTATCTGGCCGGGCAGCACCTGTCGCGGACGCCTGACGAGTTGGCGCACCTGATGAAGACGACGCACCTCAAGGCGTCTCAGATGATCGTGGACTGCTACGGCAGCAGATACGGCGGCTGCGAGCACTCCCACATCCAGCGATCGCCGGTCGTCGCGGCGATGTTCGCGACGTTCTACAGCAAGAAGGCCAGCCGCGCCGATTGGGTTTCGTTCTGGCAGTTCATCAAGGATGGAGTGGGCGAGACGACGAATCGAAACGATCCGCGACTCAAGCTGCGGAACCACCTGATGAAAACCAGCGTGGTGACCGGGGCCGGTCGCATGAGGAGCGATGCCGGGTACGAGAAGCAGTCGCAGGAGAACATGCTGCGATCGTGCCTCGCGGCCTGGAATGCCTGGAGGGAGGGGCGGACGATTTCGATTCTGCGCAAGTCGTTCGACGGGGATCGGCAGGTGGTCAGGTAGGCTTGTTCGGGGCGTTACACTTTCCATCGAAGGAGATCAGTAATGGGATTGATTCAAGACCAGATTTCGCTGTCACCGCAGGAATGCGCCGCGATCATGGCGATTGCCAAAGACCTGGAGGATCACGCCAAGACGACGCCGGTCGGGAAGGCCCAGCCGGTTGACTTCATGCTGCACATCCAGGGGAACGTCAGCAAGGAGGCGGACGGGACCACGACGCGGACGAACAAGCCGGACGCGACGCTGGTGCTGGCCTGGGTCATGAGCCGCATGTCGGCCGACGCGCAAAGCAAGCTGCTCGACCAGTGGGCGGCGGAGTTGAAGACCGCCAAGAACGACGTGAAGGCGCTCGAGGTCAAGGACGCCGCCGCCAAGAACGCGGCCCTGATGATCCAGGCCGCGAGCACGACGAGCACGTCGGAGCGATCGGGCGCGTTGAAGGGTTCGATCAAGGTGAGCTCGGTGGAGATGTCGAAGCTCAGCAAGCAGGTGCAAACGCGGCTGAAGGACGTCTCGCGCGTGTTGGAATTGACGGACTGAGGCAAGTCGCGGGATCGGCAGCCACGGCGCTGGTCCGTCCAGGCTGCTTGTCACGCTGGCGGGCAGGTGAGCCCGCCTCCTTTGAACCCCCTGCCGGCTGCGCGGAGCGAACGGACCTGAAAGACGGCGGCCGGCGGGGATTTTCAAATCAACCAGAGGGTGTCCAATGATCGAGAGCCAGATACAGAAGATGGCTGACGCGCGACGGCTGTTGACCGCCTGGGCGGAGCGGGCATTGCCGCCGGCAGACATCGAGATCGAGTTGGAGGTGTTGGGCGCGATGGTGGACCGGGCGTCTGCCGCGATCGTGTTCGACCGGCTGGCGGCCGAAGACTTCTATCGTGCTGACGCGCGATTGCTGTTTGAGGTGCGGAACTACCTGTGGAAGGCTGGTGCGTCGCAAGACAACCATCGGGCGGCCAAGTCGAAGGCCGACGACCTGGAAAAGCTGCTGATGCTGAAACGCAAGCCGGTCCCCGAACGGAGGTTGATTTTTGATTGCGCTGTGCTGCGCGACCTGCGCATCCGGCGGGTGACGCTGGAATTGTCGGGCGAGCTATGCATCATCGCGGGCCAACTGGAGGCCGGGATGTGGACGGATCACGCGCGGCGGGCGATCGCGACGATCGACGCAATACAGAGAATCGAAGTTCCAAGGGAGGTGCAACATGACAAACAGCGGTCCAATGGAACGCCTGGGCCGGCGACTGAAGGAGCTGCGGCAGCGCAAGGGTCTGTCCCTGGCGGCGGTGGGGGCGTTGATCGGAGTTGACGCACGGACGCAGCATCGGCGCGAAGGAGGCGATGCGTTTCCTGTTGAGGAGCTGTTCAAGTACGGGACGGCGTTCGGCGTTGCGCCGGCGTCGATCCTGTCGGGAGTAGAGCATGAAGGTTTGTAAGCATCCGAAGGACGGCCGCTGGGATTGGACGCGGGCGTACTTCAGCGAGCGTGACGAGGTGACGTTCCGGACTGCGCAGTGGTCTGGGTTCGCTGCGGAATCGTACCGGGGCGTCGTGACGAGGGTCGTGCGTGGTCGATCCGGGCGAATCGACTACGAGCTGGTGTTTGCGGAGCGGGCCATGCGCGCGGGCAAGCACGTGCATGGCGTGATCGCCCACCTGGAGGACTTGCTGCCCGATGCCGTATGGACACGGAGAGGGACGATACTGAGGACGAAGCCATGCCGAAGAAAGGCGAGAAGCCGGGCAAAAAGCTGAAGGAGATCAAGTACGGCGTTCGCAAGTCGTACAGCGTCGGGGATTGGGTACTGATTCAACGAAAGGAGAAAAGCTGCGGGCCAGGGCGAATCGAGCAGGTGCTCAAGATCGCCGGGGCCAAGCACTACACCGTCAAGACTATCGACGGCACGGTGCATGTCGCGTTGACGACCGATGTACTGCGGCCGAGGCCGGAAGGCTGACACCGCGCAACCAGGAGACTTGCCAATGTTTCAATGCTGCTTGTACGCGCCAACTCCGGGGAGCTGGCTGGACACGATGTTGCCGCGCGAGGCGGCGATCGTCGGGCGTCCGTTGACGGGCCACAGGGTGGAGCTGTGGCACGACGCGGACGACGGTTCGGAGAGGCTGTCCACGTTCACGTTTCGATTGCACGCGGCGATCGGACGGATGCGACGCCTGGAGGGCGTCAACCACATGACGCTGGGGGCAGGCCAGGTTCAGCAATGGGGCATCTACCAGATCGACGACCTGGGCCAGCACGCGATCGGCGTCTCGAACATCGATGTGCTGAACGGCTGGATGTCGGGAACGCTGAAGGAGCTCGGCATGGACACGATCGACTCCAACATCCAACTGTTCCGCTACAGCACGCCGCTGGGCGATTGGGAGTGGAACGTCACGAAGGCGATCAAGCTGGCGCGGGCAAGGATGTCCGCCAACGGGGAGGGGGACTACGTGGTCCTGGAACGGAACGAGTTGCAGTCGATCGCGGAGCGGATGGCGGTTGACGAGGCCCGCGTCGAGTCGGCCAATCCGGAGGACTACGGGCTGGCGGTGATTATCAGCGAGCCGAACGGCCAGGACCAGATGCACAGGCGTCTGATCCTGATCGACGGCAACCACCGGGCGGTCAAGGCGCTGCGGCTGGGGCGAGACTACCGGGCGATACTGCTTACGCAGCCGGAGCACGAATCGGTTGTCATGGTCAAGCCGGCCGAATGCGAGGCGGGAGGTGTGTCGTGATCGACAGGGAATTTCTAAGCTTCGCTGCACACGTCTGCCAGGAGTTGCTGGTCGATGTGGGGTATCCGGTGAATAGCTGCATCGCTGCGTCCGGTTTGACGTGCAACGTGCTGCGGGAATTCGGCATCGAATGCGAGCCGGTTTCCGTGCAGGTGCTGGTTGCGAATGCGGCGTACACGCAATGGGGTGAGCGGCACGGTCGCTGGCCGACGATCGACGACCGGGCGGCTGGACTCGTCGGAGATGATTGCTGGGCGATCTCGATTGACCGCGAGACGCCAACCAAAGGCATGTGGGGCGGGCATCTCGTGGTGCGGACAAAGGACTGGATCATTGATCCGTCTGTCATGCAGTTCCATCGTCCGGAGCTCGGCCTGAACATGGATGACTGTTCGCGGGTCTTTGGGATCGGTGGGGCCAGACGCGCCCATTCGTTTATGGGGCGCGACGGCATCACCATGACTTACTGGTTCCATCCTGGCGACAAGTCGTGGCAGGAAACGACAGACGCCGAGGTGTATCGGAGGGGCCGCGATCTTCCGGCTGTCCACCAGGTCGTTCGCGAGTTGCGGAGATATTTTCCACACATCAACACGAAGGAGACTGCCAATGACGACGGCGACGATCAGCGAACAGCACGCCAAGCTCAAGGAGCTGATGGAGCGAAGGGAACCCCTGTGCGACGAGCTGGCAAGGCGACTCGAAAAACGCGGTGACTGGACGGTGCTGCATCATCCCTTGATCGTGTCGGTTCCATACGCGGAGGAGATGAACGCGGCCTACAACGACGGGCTGCGGCAGAAGAAGGCCGCCCTGAACAAGGCGGTCGCGGACGGCAACTGGTCGCACGTCATGATGTTGCACGAGCGGGCGTGGAGGCTGAATGCGTTGATCGAGTACGCGCCGCTGATGTCCGACGAGGCGTTCTGGGAGGAGGTCGCGTATGTCTGGTGCGATACCGAGACGCCTTACGTCAACAAGTCGGTCTGGGTCCGGCTGTTCAAGGTCAAGCGGCCTGGGCGTCACGGCATGATGGACGAGGACGAGCAGGAGATGCTTGCCCGGATGCCGCGCGAGATCACGGTCTACCGGGGCCACGACGGGCGCAGCCAGAACGGCCTGTCATGGACGTTGTGTCCCAGCAAGGCCCGCTGGTTCGCCGGGCGGTTCATCAACCTGGATAGACGGCGGCCGATCGTGACGAAGGGCGTCGTCGGCCGGGATAAGGTGATCGCGTTGTTCCTGCGTCGCGACGAGTTCGAGATCGTCTGCGAGGCGAGGCACGTCCGCGACAAGACCGAGGTGGACGACGCTGTCGCGATCCATAGCAGCGTCTCGAAGCTGTACCAGTACGCTGTTCGTCGGTTCCGGTTGAACAAGCTGCGGACGGACCACGGGCCGCGCCATTGGTCGCAGGTCATGCGGAACGTCGAGCGGATTCACGCGGCGCGGCCGGACACGAACCTGGCGATCGGCCGGGCGTTCGCGGTGCTGCACGATTGCTGCCGCGAGGACGAGTACGGCGATCCGGAGCACGGCGAGCGGGCGGCGAAGTGGATCGTTCAGATGGTTCTTGAGGAGCCGCAGTTCTCGAAGGCGCTCGACGCAATCGGGATGACGAACGACCTGTTCGACAAACTGCTCACTGCGATCGCTGGCCACAATCGCGGCGAGGTATCGACTGACGCGACGATCGGCATGTGCTGGGACGCGGATCGGATGGACTTGCCGCGCGTCGGGATCGTGCCGGACGCGAAGCTGTTCTCGTTGCCGGAAACCAAGGGGCTGCTGTGGAGGTGATGATGGGAGAGAAAGTCACGCGGGTTATCACGTTCGACGACGTGCCGGTCGCGAAGCCGGCTGACGAACCGCCGGCCAAGGTCGGGAGCGTTGTCTCAATCGGGCATCAACTGCACGACGTGGAGGTCGAGATGCGTACCCACGACAATGCGACGATCCGGATCACAGGCCAGGGGTTCATCGAGGTTACTGAGGTTCTTGGAAAGGACGACGTTCGCAAGTCGTTCAAGGTGACGATGGTTCGCGCCGAGGTCGTGTACGAGAAGCCGTTTCATCCCGCGATCGACGGCCTGGATTTCTGACGAAAGGATTCTGCGATGAACGATTTCGACAAGTCGGCAGTCTTGTTCGCGGCGGTGGTCGTTGGGGGCTGGGTGTTGGCGGTGGCGACGGAGGCGGCGGCCGGTTGGCTTGACGGGTTCCGGGCGAGGTGGCAGGAGCGGCGGGCCGGCGGCCGCGCGGACGGCGACGGCATGGCCGGGAAAGGCCGGGAGGCTAATGGCGCATCGCAATTGCGTGATTTATGAACGCCAGAAACTCGTCGTCGGACAGCGATTTCATGTATTCAACCGCAAGGTCTGCGATTCTCTGCCCACAGCGATGACTCATAGACCACAGTTCAAGGTTCTCTATCTTGTTGTCTGCGCGATTTCCGTTTTTGTGGTGAACGCTTTCGTCGCTAGTCAGTTTTCTCTTGAGGTGATGGGCCATTACATATCGATGTTCTGCGACCTGACTTGCGCCGTCGAAATACGGATCGTCTGGGGAAAGCTGTATGACGATATATCCGTTCGAGTTCTTGTATCTGTCTCCAGGTCTCCTTCGTCCTGACATTCTTGCGCAGCATCCGTTGCACCGAAATCCATGTCGCGTTCGGCTGGGAAGTTCGATCCTCCACCACCACAGCGAGTGGCAAGTAATGCATTCGTCCCAGATGTAGTTCACCACCTCCGACCGCGCAATGCCGAGTTCGAGGTTGGTTTTTATTTCGCCGATGGAAGTTCCATTGATTTTCGTTCGTGTTGGCATGAGGCAATGCTACAACGAGACCGCCAAACGATACAAACACGATTTCTAATGCGATCGGCGGCCTGGGACGGGTTTCCAGCCGCCCTTGGCGGCCGGCGGCCCAGGATCGCGGCCAGGGGCATTGCGGAACCTTACCTATTTTCACAAAGGAGACGGCGATGGATTACCGGGAGCGGATTGCGACGGTCGAGGGCTGGTTCGCCAACCACCGGAGAACCTCGTTGCTGTTTACGAGGGGACGGTCACATGCCTGACGGCCGGCGGATTCCACACCACGTTCAAGAAGCAGGTTCTCGCGTGCGCCCATGCGCATCGCGTGACGATGGGCGATACCGCGACGTTCGACGATTGGAGGCTGGCATGAATGGACAGCAGGAGCTCTGGGGCAAGGGGCTGGAGGCCGAGAAAGACAGCTTGCAAATGAAGAGGCTGACATCGGACGCCGAGCGGTTGTACCTGGAGCACTGGCGTCGGGCCAACAAGCGGCATCCGGCGATCAATAGCGGGTACACGACGCTGGAATGGATTCTCTGTCCGTGCGGCCAGCGATACCCGGATGGAGTATCGCAACGCGATGCCAACGTGGCGGCCAGCGTGGTGCAATGGTTCGGCACGAATTGCGGCGGCTGTTTCATCCGGCAAGTCGAGGCCGAGATTGACAAGCTGCGGGCGGTTCGATCGACGTGGCATCGGGCGACGTTCAAGGTCGAGGAGCTGCTGTCCGACGAGGACAACGAGTTGGCTGCTTTGATCGCCAGCCGGTTCGCGACTGGTATGCAGGCGAGGGAGCTGGCGAGCCAGATCAGGGCTGCTATGGCGCGGAGGATTCGCGGAGTTCCTCGTGAGGCATTGCGGGTCATCGAATTTCCGGAGGACTGACGGAGTTGCTGTGTGTATTTCCCTTTGACAACGGAGGTGTTCAATGTCAGTTGAGCGAGGAGCGTATTGGTCCGCCATTTTTGTTGCCAGCGTAGGTTGCTTAACTTTGGGATGGGCGGCGAGGCAGGTGTGGGGCGATCGCGACTACAACGCGCGGGTGACGATTGCGCACGAGGAGGGCGTCGATGCCCTGGACGATTCCGACTTGATCGAGGCGATGCCGCCGAACCTCGATCCTGATAAGCCGATGCACGGACGGCTGGCGTACATCGTGGGTCGCGAAGACCTGACGCGACGCTATGCGGCGATGGAGTCGGAGCAGAACCAGCCGATCAACAAGACCGACGAATTCGAGGGCGGCAAGAAGCTGCCCAGCGAGGAGGACATTCACGACTGGATCAAGGACGTGCCGGCGATCGCGGACACGCTGAAGGAGATCGTTTCGGACGGCAAGGTGCTGAGGCTGGAATACGAGCTGCTGCGTCGGGAGTACGACGCGGCTGTCTGGCAGAGGTCGATCGACAAGGCGAACGCGGAGCGGCTGGTTGAGGCTGAGGCAGACCACGGCATCCCTGGTGGGGCCGATGCCGTTTACGCGCTCAAGGCAAAAACGCGCATCTCGGATTGGATTGGAAAGCCGGGGTGGGACGCGATTCGCCCCAAGTGGGAGCGGTTCACCGAAGGCTACGGAAACGAGTTGACCGTCGCCGAGTACCTGGAGCTCCAGTACGACTTCGCCCAGGAGAACGCCAAGGCGCTGGCGGCCGAAGCCGCGAGCAAGGAAACCGCCAGCAAGTGAAAGGAGGCCACGATGATTCGTGCCAGACGAGGTTCGGCGCGTAACAATGGCGTGTGTACGAATTGCGGCTGCGGAGGCGAAAAGGATGTGGTGACGATCATCAACATCAGCGGATTCGAGGTTCGCCTTTGCGATCGCTGTTTCCAGGAGTTGGACCTGACTGTCGAGCCGCTGGTGCGTCACCTGCGGCGCAAGACGCGACGCAAACGGGAGATTGCATGATGCTGTTCGACATCGGGATAGATCGCGGGGCGTCGTTTTCCAAGTGCCGAAAGTACCGCTATCGGCTGTGGCGGGTATGGAACCGCGAGGCCGGGATGGTGACGTGGATCGGCCTGAACCCATCGACGGCGGACGAGGAGCAGGACGATCCCACGATCCGACGCTGCATCCAGTTCGCGAAGGACTGGGGGTATGGCGGAATCTGGATGACGAACCTGTTTGCGTGGCGCGCGACTGATCCTGCGGTTATGAAGCGCATCGCGCATCCGATCGGCCCGGAAAACGACCTGGCGATCGCCAACTGCGCCAACCAGTCGGCCATGACGATCGCGGCCTGGGGCATCCACGGAGAGCACCTGGGCCGCGATGAACAGGTGCTGGCGTTGATTGGCGGCGTGCATTGTTTGGGTGTCACGGACAAGGGTTTGCCGCGACATCCGCTTTACGTCAGGGGCGATACGAGACCAGTCAAGTATGAAAGGATTGCGCGATGACAGACAGGACGATTAGCTGGGCAGTTATTGCGGCGTCGATCGCGTTTCTGTTGTATGGTGGATGCATTGCACAGCAGCCTCGACTTCTTGATCCGCCGGAGCCTGCCGCAGCGACGATCCCGCATCCGGTTGTCGTCCGGGTGTACACGCACGGCCGGCTGATCGACGAGTGGTGGACCGACGACACAGAGAACCTTCCGGGCGGGCGATGGGCGACGGCGCACAAGGACCGCGACGGTTACTGGCGCGAGGCCCATTCGCTCCAGCCTGATCTGGTGTATGTGATCCGGAGTGCCGACGCGCCGCCTGTGGGCGACATCGGCGACGCCTTCCCGGAGGTCCAGTAATGGTCCGCCTGCGAACCTGGCCTTACGGCACGCGCCGCAAGGTGACGGTGGTGAAGGTTGCCGCGACAAGCAGCGGACAGGTCGTCATGTGCTCCGACGACCTGATGAAAGGCGAGGGGTACATCCTGATCCAGGAACCGGACCAGTCGGTTGCCGCCGGCCAGCAGCGAACCATCGAGTTCCTGCGCGGCGGCCCGACCGGCGGTTACTGGGCGTTCACTTCTGAATGATTCACGGAGGAAGCCATGAAGCTGCTGGTGCGAACGAGCTGCCCGCATTGCAAATTGACCGGGCCGTTCCAAGTCAACGAGGACACGCACGCGCCCGAGGGCAAGTGCGCACGATGCGGGAAGGATTTCAACGGCCTGCGCGATTCCGGCAAGGACGGCTGGCTGTCCGGTTTACTGACGTTCATGCTCGGCGCTTGCTTCTCGGCGCTGGGCGTGACGGTCTACGATCGGATGGCGGTTCACGTTGCCGACTTCTACCGGGTACGGACGCTGGGCGAGCCGGTCCAGGAGTGGACATCGCGGGGTCCGATCGAGTACGCGAAGCCGGGCGTGTACAGATTCGTGAACCACCAGACCGGCGAGGACGTGTGGCTGCAGGGGGCGTTCGTGTTGGAGTCGCTCGATCCGCGTGACGTGGTTGATTCAGTAGAAAGGGAGAACCGATGAAGGTCACAGCATGGGTTGTGTTTGGTGCGATCTGTGGATCGCTGTCGGCGACGATACTGTGTGCGCTGTCCAGGCAGGAAGCCTTGGCCGAAAGGCCGGTGTCCTTCCCCAGCGTGGTTATGGAACGGCTGGACTTGCTGCCGGAGGCTGACGGCATCTACACATTCGAGCACGGCCGGCGTCGCGTGTACGTGGTTATCTGCCCTGGGACGATGCGGGGCAGCCGTACTGCATCAATCGCGGTTGCGCCGGAGGGCAGGTAATGCCGTACTGCCCATACGAGGGATGCAATCAAGACCTGGGAGCGGTCCTTCGCGGTCGATACGCCGGAGACTACGGTGACCAGTTCAAGGTCCGCTGTCCATCGTGCCAGCGGATCGTGGCGGCGACTGCCGAACCGGATATCAAATTCTACGTCACCACATCAACAGCAAAGGACGAGGACGATGACTGATGTTACGACGAGGGGGATCGCGATCGCGTGCCTGTGCGCCGTGATCGGACTGGAGGCCGGGCAGTTCTACGTTCGGAACAAGACATCCCGCAAGCAGGACGAGATCAACGCCGCGATGGCTGACCTGCGTAAGCGGCAAGACGAGGTGTTTCGCGTCAAGGAGCTTTCCGCCCAGCTTGAAACGAAGCTGCGCGTCATGCAGGCGTTCCAGGAGGCGATCCGCCGAACGCACGTCAACATGGAAACGGACGGCGACGCGCACAAGACCGGCGAGACGGCGATCTGGCTGATGCTCGACGACGATCTGATCAAGGCGCTGGAGTTGAAGGACGATCGGTCGCTGATTCGCGTCAGCCATCGGCTGCCGATCCGCGAGGACTTGCCCTGGTCCGGACTGTATAACCCAGGCGTCTTGCGAACCGAATAGAGGCGTGCAGAAGGTCACGTCCCCGCAACGGGGGAACGTTGGTCCCGGCTGGGATTGTCCGGTGACGGTCTGGGTTCATTAACCCTGACGCCGAAGGTTCAACTCCCCAGCATCCTGGCCGGGATTTTTCACACCCAAGTATCAAGGAGATTGCAATGACTGATTCAGTTGCCATTGTCCGCAAGCTGCGAGAAGCGCTCGACGTTGATCCCTGCCCAGAATGCGGAAACAGCGATCACGATAACGAATGCACGATCGGGATCGCCATCAAAGAGGCGAAGGCGTGGGAGGCCAAGCAGTCTCCCATAGCACCGGCACGCGAACCCGCCCAAGGCGCATCGCTCGAATTCAAGAGTGGGGCTTTCCAGCTAGTTGGCATGACCGAAGTGGAACGCAAGCTGACGGAGGCGCTTGAATACGTGGAAACGAAGCTGCCGGCCAGCGTGGAAGCAACGAACCTGAGTGTCGCCATCAACGAGGCCCGGTACGAATTGCAGGCGCTGCGGCGCGAGCGGGATAGCCTGGTCGATCGGTACTGCAAGGGGACCGATGGCCCGCTCCCCACCCCGCCCCCGGCGATGCCGACGCGGGAGGAACTTGGAAACTTGGCGCGTGACGAATGGAATGCGTCATACGAACGCTACTGCAAGACGCCGACACCGGCGAAGCTGGGTAGCAAGGAAATCTGGTGCGACATCGGGCAGTTGATCTGGGACCGCGCCGCCGCCCACTACTCCCCCACCACCAAAGAGCGTGAGCTAAACGCCACCATCGGCGGGCTTGAGCGGGCGAATGAACAGTTGAAGGGCGAGCTTGTCACCGCCAATGGACTTGTCAAAACGCTCAAGGGGGCTTTGGCTGCGGACGCCGAGACGGAGCAGGGTTTGCGTGCCGAGTTGGAGCAGGCACGGCGGGAGCGGGATGAGGCACGCACGGCCCTGGACGAAATCGCCAAGGGCAGCATGAGTCCGCAAACGTGCGAGCAAGTGACGGACGCCTTGATGCGTCGTCTGGATTCCGCCGCCAACGAAACCATGCAGCAGGTGTGGAGCGACCTTGCCACCGCCCGACGCGAACTGGCCGAGGCCCGGCAGCAGTTAGGGCCGATCGAAGGCGTGGTGGTGAACTTTGAATCTGCGAATGGAATAAAACCGTCCGGCGATCTTGTGCAACGAGTGTCGAAAATGTGGGACAGCCACAACGACTTGCAAAGCAACTTGGCCGAGGCCCGACAGGAACTCGCCGAATACCAAGGGGACAACCTATCCCGCTGCTGCGGGTGTCGCTTCGATGATGGGAAGCTGACGACGGAATGCTTGCAACATGGGGAGATGCGGAAGGCGTTGGAAGCCGAGCGGGCCGGGGCGGGGGCGTATCGCGCTGCACTGAACGGCGGGGCCGGTGCGCAACCGGGATGCCTTGCGTTCAACCTGCGAGTGATGGCTGAGCGACTTCGCCAGTCGTTTGCAAAACCGCAACAGTCGGGATGCAGCAATTCTGTGCTGGCGGACGTGGCCGACAACTACGCTGACATCATCAAGTCTGCCCTGCAATCCACCGCCGGCGCATCCCTACTCGCCGCCCACGCCGCCGAAGTCGAATCCCTGAAAGACGAACTGGAGGAAATGTCCACGGCCCATGCGGAAACGGTTACGGAACTGCGAGACCAACTCGACCACGTCAACAAAGCCTGCGCCCAGGAACTCGAATGGCGAATCGCTGTCGAGAACCGTGCCGATGCGGCGGACAAGGAAGTCGCTGGGCTGCGGCAGGCGTTGGAGCAAGAGCGGGCCAGGGCGGGGGCGATGCGGGAATGGTTTGTGCGTGAGCTTGACGAACGACGACACCACCTGCGCAACACAAGCAGCCGCGACCACCAAGCGTACTCGCACGCAAAGCACGATTACGAATGGTTCAAGAAGGAGGCCGAACCATTCTTGTTATCCACCGCCGGCCAATCCCTACTCGCCGCCCACGCCTCCGAAGTCGCTGGGCTGCGGGGGCAACTCGAAACGACAAAGCAACTGCACACCGCTGCGTTCGACTTCGGCAATCGGATGCGCGATGAACGTGACGCCGCCGTCGAGCGGCTGAGGGCGGCTACTGTTGAAGTGGAAGGATTGGCGGACTCCGCTCATTCGTCGGGCTGGCGCGGCCTGTGGCAGAGCATGATGCGAACGGTTGATAAGAACCGCGACTTTCTCGCCACGCTCGCCACGCTACCCGCGACGGAAGCCGCCAAGCCCGGCGATTCCACGGCGGGCGGGGAAGGTGGGGCAGCGATACTGAAGTCATTCGAGAGGTTGCTGTCCGAACGCGCCGCTCTCCGCGCCCAGCTATCGGATGCGGAACGGGTGGTGGGGGGGCTGGTGGCGGCGGTGACGACGTGCGAAATGGAAGGCTGTAATTCGCCGCTCGAAAGATTCAAGTGGGAATCCGTGCATGGAAAACTAGGTGACAGGCGGTGGGCAAAGTCGCTGGCCGATCAGTTGCAGTCCGCCCTCGCCGCCGCCCGCGAATGGCAGGCAGGAAAGGTACAGGCAATCATCGATACCCCCAAGGAACCAGCCCATGACACCTGACCGCCACCGCCTCGCACAGATCGCCGCCGAGTTGGACCTTCGCGGCATGCACATCATGGCGAATGACGTGCGTGCAATGGCTGACGCCGCCGATACGATCGACCGCCTCCGCCAGCGGGTGGCGGACCTAGAGCGGCTACTGTGCATTGAGCGTGCAGCCGAAGATGATCGACCGTTTTAGGAACGTAGCGTGCGGCTGCGTCCGTCCACGCGGGACGGAGAAGCCCGGCATGTCGCTATTGACCGCCACGGCGTACATCGCCATGTCGGCCATCGAATATGGATTGAAGGAGGAGGGAGATGCCAAGACCTGAAGACGTGTCCCTGGCCGAAATCCAGGAGCTTCTACGTAGGGAAGGCGGGCGATCTGTGCGCGACCGAAGACCTGAACCGACTGCACGAGGAGTGCGTTTGGGACCAGAAGCTCCAGCGGTTCGTCAAGCCGGAGCAGTCGCCAGCCGGTTGATTCCCAAGCAGCCGACAGGAATAATCCGGGCGTAGACTGGAAAACCCCGAACCTCCAGAACGCACCACCATGCCCGGCGACACTTCCTGGGTCGATAAAACGACAGACCAGTTCAAGGCGAGAGTCAACTGGCTGCTGGCAAGCGTGATCGCCAACCAAGGCGCGAGCACGACGATCGCGTCGATGCGGAAGGCGGTCAAGGTCAGGTTCAAGTGCAAGCCGGCGGAGGCGGAGGCTGTCACGCAGCAGGCGGCGGCGGAAATCTGTGCGAGCCTGATCGTGCGGCAGATACCGTCCCTGGACATCCAGCGTCAGCTATCGACGCGGTTCGGGGTGGGGGCCAGGCAGGTGCGGAACATCCAGCGGGCCGCGCGTCGGATCATCCAGAAGTACTCGCAGCGAACGATCGAAGAGGACCGGGCGGCGCTGCGGGAATTTTACAAGGGCATCATGTCGGCCGATCCAAAGAAGGACGAACGCAACATCTCTGCCGCCGATCGGATCAACGCGGCGAAGGCGATGGCGGCCCTGGATGGCTTGAACAAGGACAGCGGTGCGTTCGGTGGCGTCATGCTCGGCAGCCACAACTGGCTGACGCACATTACGCAGATCGTGACGACGAACGACGAGACGCCGGTAGTCGATGGCGACTTCATCCAGAAGAAGCTGATCGAGGCCGGGTACAAGTCGAACGGCGAGGCCAACGGGAACGGTCATGCCGACGTGATCGACGTGGAGGCCAAGGAGCCTGGTCCGGACGAGCTGGACGATGGTCCTGGCGAGGTCGCGGACGACCTGCCGGCGGAACCGAAGAAGGGCGACGAGTGGGAGGACGAAGAGGGCGACTGGGGCCAAGGGTAAATCAAGGAGCTGCCAATGGAGAAGTCGATTGTTCACGCGGCGTACAGCGACAACGCCAAGCTGAAGGACATCGTCGCGGAGTTCGAGCGGCTGGCGGAGCTTCCTGAAACCGGCAAGCCGATCCACGTCAGCCGGATGCACTTCGACCAGTGGGCGAAGGCGATCGGCCGGCACGTCAAGAACAGCCGCAGAAAGGTGCGTGGAAGATGACCGAGCAAGACGTTGAGGTTCGCAGTCCGAGGCCGGGCGACTGGCACATCCTGGAAATACGGGACGAGGCCGGCGAGCCGAACATGTACAAGATTCCGTTCCGGCTGTCGTGCGGCGTGACGGGGTTCTGTTCGTTCGACGAGAAGCCGAATGCGCGGCAGGCGCTGATGGCGTTGTGCCTTGAGCACAACCTTGAGATGGCCGAGCTGCGGGCGAAGATCGCGGACTTGGAAAGCAAGCTGGCCGGCAACACAACGAGCTACGTCAGGCCGCATCCGGAGTGGCGTCACGTATCCTTGCCGTGCGGCTGCCAGGCCGGAGGCGTGTCTACAGTCGGTTTGATTTACGAGACGTGCCCGACGCATTTCGGAAAAGGGGAAACGATCGAAGAGCTGAAATCGCTGTGGGCCAAGGCCGTGAAAACAGGAGATGCATAATGCTATGCCCACACGACGGTTGCCAGCGGGAGCTGGCGCAACTGGTCAGCGACGAATGGACCGAAACCAGCGGCTGCTCATACGACGAGGAGTTCACGATCACCTGCCCAGGCTGCGATCGCCCGGTGACGGTGACGCCTGACGTAACTGTTTCGTTCGATGTCAATGTTCCGGAGGATTACGACGATGGAAACGGACAAGGTGATGGTGACGGTTCGGCTGACGAGGGAGGAGCGTAAGTTCCTGTCCGACGCCGCGCACGACGCGCGGATCAGCATGAACGAGTACTGCAAGCGGCTGCTGTTGGCGGCGGCCGACAAGGAGCTGGCAGAGGCTGCTGTGGACGCGGCCGGAGGGCTGGCCGATGCTTCTTGACCGCCCGATGGACGCCGAGGAACGCGACCTGTACCTCCCGCTGCACGCGTGCCTGCATTCGGGATTGCCCGATCGCAGGTGCGTCAACTGTGAAAAACCGTGGCCATCCGAGCAGTACTTTCCGGCCAACAATCGGTGGTGCATCAGGTGCTCGCGTGAGTACCATCGCGACAATCGCAACTACCGACAGTTTCGTCTGGCCACAGCATACGTCGGCCAGTTGCTTTCCGAGTACGCTGGGCATCCGCTGACATGAGCGTGCCTCCCGACATCGCGTCCCGATTCGTCAGCAATCCGCTCTACTTCACGCGGTACTTCTGGCCCGACATGCTGTTGTACGGCAAGCAGAAGGAAATCCTGCTGTCCGTTCGCGACAACATCGAGACGTTCGTTCACGCCGGAACCACCCTGGGCAAGGATCGCACGGCCGCGATCGTTGCCCTGTGGTTCTACACCACACGCAATCCCGCCCGCGTCATCATCATCTCGTCAACGTGGACGCAGCTCCGCGATTCGATGTGGGGCGAGATCACGAACCTGCTCCGCATGGCCCGCGACATCGGACGGCCGCTGCCAGTGATTGTCCAGGACATGGTCGTCAAAAAACCCGGCAAGCAGAAAGGCGAAACCGAGACCCTGGACGTGCTGCGGTGCATGTCGCCCGACACCGAGGAAGGCTTCGGCGGACGCCACCTCGACGGCAGCAAGGGTCCGAAGATGCTGTTCATCATGTCGGAGGCGTCCGACATCAAGGACGAATTCAAACAGGCGGCCGACTCCCAGAGGCACAGGCTGCTCGCGACCGGGAACCCCCTGGCGACGAGCGGCTGGTTCTACAACGACTGCATGGCCGGCGACGCGGCGAACCCAGTGCCGGGGACCACGAACCTGTTCCGGCATGTCATCCACATCGACGGCGAACGCGACTCGCCGAACGTGGTGGCTGGGAAGCAATGGTATGCGGCCGGCAACATCGGGCCGTCGCCCACGATCATTCCGGGCGTGCTGAGCTATCCAGAGTACAAGCTGATGCTGGCCGGAGGCGATGCCTATCAAATCTGCACGCGCCTGCGGGGGCGGTTCTGGGACGCGGCCGAATCAAAGCTGTTTCCGTTCAACGCGCTGGACGCAGCACAGAAGCTGGGTGCCAGGCTGCGGGCCGAGCCGAGGCGGCTGTGGCGTGGGCCGCGCGCGATGGGGATCGACGTGGGGGCCGGCGGCGACTGGACTGTCTGGACCGTGATCGGGCGCTATGGCGTGATCGACAAGGTGCGGAAGCAAACCAAGAATACTGCCGAGGTTCGCGGCATCACGATCCGTCTGATGCGCAAGTGGAAAATCCCGCCGGAGTACGTTGCAATCGATGCGGGCGGCGGCGGCAAGGAGCACGCTGACGCCTTGCGGGACGACGGGTACGAGGTTATGGCCATCGGGTTCGGCAGCGTCGCGGACATCAAAGAGGAGTACAAGACCATGCGGGCCGAACTGTACGGCGAGGCCGCGAAGGCGATGGCGATCCAGCCGCACACGCGATTGATGCTCGACCGCCCGACGAAAGCCTGGCGCAAGGCGTGGACCTGCATGAGCATCCCGCCGGACGACAACCTGCTGCGGCAAGACCTGGCGGTCATGCCCAGGCTATACGACGGCGAGGGCAAGCTGCGGCTGCCTCCGAAGGACCGCCAGGGCAAGGTGAATCGTCACCAGGGGACCGGGGAAAAGACGATTCGCGAGATGCTGGGGCGATCGCCCGACGACGCGGATTCGTTCGTTCTGGCCTGGTACGCGTTCCAGGTGGCAATGGACATCGAAGGGGCCGACAGGCGGACGATGGCGTTCTGATTCGACGTGCAGTATAAATGTGCCAAGATTTAGCACATTGTTACTGACATACTGATTTGGCGGTGATTCGTGACAGCCGAGCGGTTGTACATCGAGCTGGGGCAGGTGGTCAGTCCGGCCTTGCGCGCGCGGCTGTCGCTGTGCGTCGCCCAGCTCGATCTGTCACAGCGAACCATCAACTGCCTGGACGACATGGGGATTATCACGGTCAACGACCTGCTGCAGCGTGACGAGCGCCGCCTGCGGGCATGTCCGGGCATCGGCGAGGCGGCGATGGAGGAGATATTCCAGGCGCTTGAGCTGATCGGCTTCGTGCGATCGACGCAAGCCTCGAACGGGGCGAACGGAAGGAAGCATTAAATGCGACGTTGGCTGCTGGAATGGCTGGGCGGTTCGGTCAATCGCGGACTGCAAGACGACCTGCGTCAAGCCTTGAACGACCTTGACCACCAGAAGGCAGTCAACGGTGTGCTGGAGGCCGAGAACGAACGCCTGTGGAAACTGGTGGAGCGGGACCATGCCCGCGTCGATCGCGAGCGGGCGTCGTTCGCGCGGGGGATCGCGGAGGATAAGGTTGCCAGAGCGGCGACGAACGACGAAGAATAGGGACGTGCCGTTCCCATCTTTCGCGGCGCGCGGTAACACCGATCCGGTTTCCACAACAGGAGCTGGTCGTGAAACACCCCTTCCCGCGTCCGTTTATCTTCATATCTGCATTCAGCGCCGGCGGACTGACCGCGTTGCTGGCAAGCATGTTTGTCAACGGGTTCTGGTTGACCTGGGCGTTCATCGGGCTGCTGCTCGTTGGCGCTTGGGGGATGGCTGTCGAAAACATTCGCAGTCGAAAGCCCGACGATGATAGGCCGTGACGGACCTGCGGCGATGGTTTATCCTGGGCCGCTGAACCCCAGGAGGACCATCGATGCCAGTCATGAACTATCGTCGGCAGGCGCGCCTTGAGACGCAGGCGTTCGAGGCGATCTCGTACCGGGCGGCAGAGTCGCAGTTCGCGGCCAAGGGCGGGGAGTCGCTGCTGATACGCGGCGGGCCGGCGCAAGGGCTGGAAACGTCGGCCGCACAGCTTGAGCACCTGCGGGGCCAATCCTACACGAGCATCAAGGCGATCGCCCAGCGGATGGCGGGCCAGGCGATCCGCGTGGGCCGCATCAGGCCGATGGGCCGCAAGCAGCCTGGGCCGAAGGAGGACCGGCGACGGTTCAAGCGGCTGGGCCTGCGCAGTATCCCCATGAACATCCGCAAGGCGATTGGCGACGACGCCGATCGGCTGGAGGTGTTTGACCAGCACGAAATCCTGGACACGCTGAACAAGCCGAACCGGCTATTCACCGAGCACACGCTGAAGCTCGTCACCGCGTACTCGCTAGAGGCTACGGGCTGGGCGTTCTGGACGTTCTTCAAGCAGAAGGGCCGATGGGACATCTGGCATTGCCCGACGCCGTGGGTGACGCCGCTGCACGAGGGCAAGGCGTTCAGCGGGTACAGCATCAAGGTCGGAGGCGTCGGCATCCCGAAGGAGTTCGGTCCCGACGAGGTGGTCCCGTTCTACTATCCGAGCCCGTCGAATCCCCTGGAGGCGCTCTGTCCGATGGAGGCCGGCGGCAAGGGCATCCTGATCGACGAGAGGGTGCTTGACGCGCAGTACCGGATGTTCCGCAACGGCATCCACCCTGGCTGGGCAGTGATCGTGGGCGAGCGGGTGTTGAAGGGCGGGTCCAAGGTGCGGCAAAAGCTGACCAGCAAGCAGCGCCGCGAAATCCGCTCGGCGATCATGGAGCGGTACTCGATCGACGAGAACTACAACACGCCTGCGATCCTGGACGGCATGATTGCCGACATGAAGAAGCTGACAAACAGTCCTGACGAAATGGACTTCATGAACAGCAGCAAGATGTCGGAGTCGCGGGTGTCGCGCAACTTCGGCGTAAACCCCACGATCACTGGCGAGAACGATAACGTCAACAAGGCGAACAGCATCGCGGCCCAGACGATCTTCTGTGACGTGACGGTGAATCCAAAGCTGGAGCTGATGGGCGGCGTGTTGACCTACCACGTCGCGCCGAAGTTCAGCAGCGATCCGAACCTCGTGCTGTTCTTCGAGCCGGCCGTTCCGGAGGACCAGGAGTCGCGATTCAAGGAGTACACCACCGGGTTCCAGCTCGGCGTGGTCATGAAGAACGAGCTGCGCCAGGCGATCGGCCTGCCGCCCGACACTGATGGCGACGTGTACTACATCAATCCGATGTTGCAGCCTGTGCCGGGCGTGATTCGCCAGCCGGGCGAGAAGCCGAAGCCGCCGGAGGAGCAGGTTCCTCCGCCACCGGAACCGCCGCCGGCCGAGGAGGGCGGGGAGGAGGCGGCTGGTGGTCCTCCGCAGCAAGGCGGAAACCCGTTCGCCGGTTCGGCGGCCGCGCACGTGGAGCTGCTGCGGAAGTCGCGATACAAGCCGTCCGATGCCGCGATGGAGCACTTCTATCGCGGGTACTTCACGGTCTGGACGAAGCAGCACAAGCGGGCGAGCGATTCGATCGGCGAGGCCGCAGCGAGGTTCCTTGCCAAGCAGGGCAAGCGGGTGGCGGCTGGGGTCCGCGTCGCCAGTCCGCGTGCGTCGGCCGAGGAGATCGCCAAGGACGCACTGAACGTCAAGGCGGAAACCAAGGCGTTGCGGGCGGCCATGCTGCCGGCGATCGCCCAGACGGCTGGGCAAGGGGCGGCGCTTGAGCTGCACGCGTTCGGCCTGGTGGCGATGCCGAAGCTGCCCGTCGAAGCGCCGGCGGCCATCGCCGAAACCGACCTGGAAGGCAAGAGCAGTATAAATGTGTCAAATCTTAGCACATTGTTACTGCGAGCAAAAAAGCCGCCCAAGCAGGACGACGATGAGCTGCCGGAATGGATGGACTTCTCGATGGACCTGCCGCCGGAGGTTCAGGCTGGCGTGACCGAATTCGCCGGGGACGTTACCGCGCGGGAATACTGGGAGGAAGTGAACCAGACCACCCTGCAGCGTCTGCAATCGGCGATCGAGAACGGGATCGACGCGGGGATGTCCATGCGGGACATCGCGGCCAAGATCGAGGACGAGGTGTTCGACATGGACATGACCGCGCGGCGGGCGGAGCTGATCGCCAGGACGGAAGTCACCGGGGCGATGAACGCCGGGCAGCACGTCGCCCGCGAGCACCTCGAAGAGGAGGGTATCATCGAAGGCAAGGAGTGGTTCGCGACCTACGATGTGCTGACGCGGGACGACCACCTGGACGCCAACGGTCAGCGTGTGGCGAACGACGAGAAGTTCGAGGTTGGCGGGGAGCAATGCATGTATCCGGGCGACGCGGACCTGTCGGCCGCGCAACGCTGCAACTGCCGATGCGTGGCGACGGCGACGACCGTGTTCAGCGACTCGAAGGCGTTCCGCAAGTCGCTGCGCAAGTACCTGGAGCCGTGCCAGGTGCATGGCTTGATTCCTGCCGGCGACGAGGCAAACTGACCTGCGGAGGTTCCCGATGCTTGCGACGGCACGAAAGGCGTTCTGCCCAACCGGCCCTGGCGGTGGCGTGGACAATTCGTGTGGGGGCCAGGGCGGAAGCGGTTCTGGTTCCAAGGTCGAAACCGACGACGACGGGAGAGGAAAGGTCGTCGAGAACGAAGACGGCAGCACGTCATACGCCGGCGTACACGAGGACGATTGGCAGACGTGGGCATACGACAGCGATCTTGTCAATGACGCCTTGGCCGGAAACCTGAAGGCAGGATCGCTCGATTCCAGCGGCCAGGAAATCAGCGACGAAGATGTGGAGGACTACAAACGGATCGGCGAGGCAATCAACGCGGCTGCCTCAAGCAATGCGATCAAGCAGGTCACGGTCTATCGAGGTGAGAGCTTTGCGTCCGATGAGGAGGTGACTGCGAGATACAAGTCGGGCAAGTGGATTGAATCGGACAGACTGACATCAACAGCAACCGAAGAGGATGCTGCTGCTGAATACCACAGCTCGGATACGTCCGGTGCGGCGAAGGTGCTCGTTCGGTACGGAAACCCAAACGGCATCGTCGGCATCCAGACAGCACCTATGGGCGTTCCGTCGAACGAGGTGGTACTGCCGATCGGTGCGAGATACCGCGTATCGCGCGTGTTCAAGCGCGAGGACGGAGTGCATGTCGTCGATCTCTATTCGGCGAAGAAGCACGGTCTCGCAAAGGTTGACGCCAGCAAGCCAGAAAAGGCTGCGACGGCGCGAATCGACGAGATTGTTGCTGCGAAGATGGCGCTGCGCGCCTTCTGCCCAACCGGGGAAGGAGGCGGCGTCGATAACTCCTGCGGGCCGGGTGGTTCCGGATCGTCGTCTGAGGGCGGGGCCGGCAAGCCTTCCAAGGTGGTCACAGAGATTCTGTCGCAGGCCGAGAAGGTGCGGTTCGATCCATCGCAGCAAGCCTCGCCAGAAATCGAGTCCGGCGACTACGCCGCTATCGCTGACTCCATGACGAACCTCGAACAGCAGGAGATGCAAGAGGAGATCGAGCGTCAGCGGAGCGAGTGGATCGCCCAGCAAATGGACGACATGGAATTCGACAGTGACGAGCAGATGGAGGAATACGAAAGCAACCTGTGGGGTGAATTTGACGAGGAGGCAGCCGAACACGACTACCTCGACGAGTTCTATACCGACAACGAGGATCGGTTCGCGGGCGGCACGGACATCGACGACGATGTGTGGGGCAAGGGAGAGGCGTTTGAAATCTTCTCCAAGGTGGTTCCTTCGATTGTGGCCTACGCCAAGGAGATGAACCCGAAGGTCATGCACTTCTCGGCCGAGGGGGAGTCGCGGCAGCGACTGTACGACCGGCTGGTCAAGACGGTGCTCGCTGCTGACAAGTCGCGGTTCGCAATCAGCGGAGGCAAGGGCAAGTACAAGCACTACGTCGTGGCGTTGAACGAGGAGCGTGACGTGGTGGAGTCTGCTCTTGAAGCGGCCGGTCTGAAGGCCAAGGGCGATCCGGATGACCTGCCCAGCAAGTGGGAGGCGGTCGAGCCGGAGGCCGATCCCGCGTGGATGACACCGGAAGGCTGGGAGGACAGCGACGAGGCCGACGAGAAAGGTTTCTGTCCGACAGGACCGGGCGGCGGAGTTGATAACTCGTGCGGCAACGATGGTGGCGGGTCGGGCGTCGATCCCTACGGCAAGGGCCAGGGCAAAATCTCGAAGGAGGACGAGAAGGTACTTTACAGCTATACGTTCCAGGACTACGAGATCATCAACGACGTGCTGCGTGACGGGTGGTTCGAGGAGCGCGATCGTCGTCCTGGAGCAGCAGACACGTTCAAGAAGGTCGATGCCCTGGACCGCGTCATGGAGGTGTCAACGCTCGATGCCGACGTGGAGGTGGTGCGGTGGGTGTCGTCTCCGAAAACCGTGTTTGACGGCAAGCAGCCGAAGGTCGGGATGACCACGGTGGACAAGGCGTTTGTTTCGACATCGACTGATAAGAACTACCTGCCGGTCCACAATCCGAAGCTCAAGACGCGACTGGTAATCACCGTTCCGAAGGGTACGCATGCGCGCAAGATGTCGAAGTCGTGGGCCGAGCACGAGAAGGAGCTGCTTCTCGATCGCAGCCTGGAAATGACAGTTTCCAAGGTGGTCAAGGACGGGGCGACGACAACGGTTCACATGAAAGTCACCGGAAGCAAGAAGGGCGGCGGCAAGAAGGCGTTCTGCGCCACAGGAGAAGGCGGTGGCATCGACAACAGTTGCGGGTCCGGTTCGTCGGGTGGCGGGTCCGTCAGCGGCGCGATCGCGACCGTGCTGGAACACACCGGGTACTCGAAGGACCAGCTCGCCAAGGGATTGAACGGCGACGCATCGCCGAAGAACAGCCAGGCCGCGAAGATGCGAGCCAGGGTCGCTGGGTCCGTGCTGCTCAGCGGAAAGGCGGTGAAGGACGCGATCAACGACGTGCTGGACGAGCACGACAAGGCGGCGGTCAATGCGAAGGTGAAGGAGCTGACGGAGGGCAACGTCGCGGCGGCCCAGAAGGAATTCGGCGGCATCCCGATGTACGATCTGGAGGTGCTCAGTGCGATGGAGGTGAAGGCCGGGCCGGTTCAAGGAGAGGCGGTTTGCTATATGGCCGAGCGGCGGATCGTCATGGGCAGCACGACGCGGTCGGGATCGTACCGTCACGAGTTGGGCCATGCGGTTCGGTCGATGCTCGGCGGCGAATCGAGCAGCGGCAAGACGCAGATGACAAAGGCTGTCGCAGCCGAGTACGAGGACGCCAAGGCGAGGTTCAAGGCCGATCCACCGAAGCCGGGCGAGAAGCTGGATCACGAGGCATACGAGACGCGGTACGGTCTGGTGGGGCGTCGCGGGCTGGATAACTGGGAGGAGCACTTCGCCGAGCACTACCGACTGTACCACCGGGAGGTGCATCGGGACCGTAACGAGGGCGGAAACGGCAAGTTCATAAAGCAGTACCGGGAGCGGCATCCGGGCTGGGCGAAAATCTGGGATGCCCATTACACGGCGGCCCTGATCGGCGGCGAGCTGGCGAAAACCAAGGAGTAGCACGTGGCAACCAGGAACGCGATATACGACGGGCCGACGCTGGTGGGGTACGAACGCCAGGACGGGGCGATCGTCGCGGAGGATTGCGCCCAGGGGGCCACGTTGGCTTCCTGGCTTGACGATGGCGTTCCGGGCATGGTTGGCACGATCGACGGCGACGTGGTGACTGACAAGCCGGCCGTGATCCCACCGAATGACGAGCTATTCGGGCTGGCCTTGCTGGAGCACTTCGAGGAGATCGGCTGGGAGGTCCGGAAGGAGGAGGACAAAGGCGACAAGGCGTTCTGTCCAAATGGTCCAGGTGGTGGCGTGACAAATGACTGTGGAGGGCAAGGCGGCGGCGATGCCGAAGGCGGGGAGTTCGAGTCTGCCGGCGTGGACATCGAAGGCACGACGCCGGATACCTATCGCAGTACCTGGAAGCCTCGCATGTCGCCCGAAGAGGGCAAGGCGTGGGCCAAGGCCGCAGGCACGAAGCACGAGGGGACGCTGGTCCATATCACGACCTGGGACTCAGCGGACGCGATCGAGGGCGCTGGGTTCCACGGCTTCGAGAAGTCTGCCGATTGGAATCAGCACTCTGGCGGTTCATACTTCGCGACGAACAAGCAGACGGCCGATATGTACGGATTCAAGGGCAAGGCAGCGATCTCCGCTGTGGCTGTCGTGCAGAACCCGTTGGCGCTGAAGATCACGAGCGAGAACTACGACGTTGACGCGACGATCCCGGATCGCAAGCGGACGTTCCGTCGCCTGGCGCTCGACGCCGCTGGTGTGGGCGAAGTCAGCGAGGACGATCTGGACAGCGCTTCGGCGGTCGCTGGCCACCTGCGAAATGCAGGATACGACGGGGTGTCGATCAGCACACCATCGCGATTGATGGACCGCGCGGCATTCGATCACGTTGGCGGCCAGCAGCTTATCGTGTTCGACAAGGAGCAGATCGCGACGATCGGTGTGACGGACCTGGAAAGCGGCACGGTATCGGATGCGTTCAAGAAGATGCTGGCGATTCGCGCCCGCGTGGACGAGCTGATTGCCGGTCGCATGGCGCTACGGGCGTTCTGTCCAACAGGCGAGGGCGGCGGCATTGACAACTCCTGCTCGCCATCGGGCGGCGGAGGCGGCGGTCCTCCGGGGTCGCTGTCTGGCGTCAACATCAGCAAGTGGAACCCGAATCACGCATCGGCCAAGGCCGCGACCTCCAAGATCGACTCGTGGGAAAAGATGGCGCTGGCCGGCGACATCGAAGGGCTGCTCAAGGCCGCGCCGAAGTACGGCCCGAACCCAAACAGCTACCAGAAGAAAACGCTGGAGGCGCACGCCAACCTCGTGAAGAAGTACACGACGGACAAGGCGACGCAGCCGACGCCGCAGCAGACCACACCGGAAGAGAAGAGCAGCGGCATCGCGTCGATGGAGGGCTGGAGCAAAGTCGGCCCGCAGCTTGGATCGAACCAGGGCGGCACATACCTTGCGCCGGACGGCACGAAGTTCTACGTCAAGTTCCCGAAGTCGGAGGGCCATGCCCACAGCGAGGTGCTGGCGGCCAAGCTGTTCGAGGCGGCCGGGGCCAACGTATCTGACCTGCAAATGGTCAAGATGGGCGACAAGCTGGGCGTGGCTTCCAAGTGGGTTGATGGCGGGAAGCCGATCAACCTGAGCGATGCCGAGCAGCGCGAGCTGGCACAGAGAAGCTTTGCGGTTCACGCTTGGCTGGGCAACTGGGATGCGGTGGGGACCGGGACGACCGACAACATCAAGATCATCGGCGAAGGCGCTGACGCGAAGG